>Ga0182015_10000058_pt1 | contig 141705 bp, 186 predicted proteins | sample 712P3MmetaG_FD_120478 | JGI IMG/M metagenome (GOLD analysis project Ga0182015, IMG submission 120478) | Permafrost microbial communities from Stordalen Mire, Sweden - 712P3M metaG | ecosystem: Environmental > Terrestrial > Soil > Wetlands > Permafrost | place: Sweden: Stordalen | collected...
AGTTCGAGACCTGGAAGACCAGGGAACCACCGCCGATGAGCTTGCGCTGCTCGGCAAAGCCGGCATACAGGTTGCCACTGTTGAGAGTCGACACATTGTTCCAGGTGGCGACGACTGTTTCGCCGTCCGCGAGGAAGACCGTGATCGTGCAGCTGGTGTGCAGATCGCTGAAGGTTGCATCCAACTCGATTGCGTTGGCGGCAACGTCGATCAGCCCCGAAGTTGCGTTTGCCGTGATGGCAGTGAACACGGCAAGGCCTGACTCGAACTGGGTGGGCAGATCACCCACGCCGAAGCCAGCAAGGTTCCCGCCGTAGACAGGATGGGGTGTATTCAACACAGCACGCGGGTAGTTCAGGTACGAACAGCCGGGAGCTGGGTTGGAAATGGTGACGGGAGATCCCATGAGGCACTCACTTTCCGAAGGTTGAAGGTTGGGTTAAACGCGCTTTGCAAGGGCACGAGCTCCGAGCACAGAACCTGCTCCGAGGACGCCGAGGGTTGCGCCGATCCGGGCGGACCGAGCCTTGTCCTGATTCCCGCCAATGGACCAGTTCTTGTAGGCGCCGCCGACCCCGCCTGCAATGCCAGCTCCGGCGACGATACCTGTGCCAATCGCGGCATTCCTTGCAATTCCAGGTTGCGACACCCGGCCAGCCGTCCATTTGGCTGCCGAGCTGAGAGAACTCCAAATAGCATTGAGTGGGTTGTTCACTTTGTCTCCATTACCGGTGAAGGAAGTAGGCCTCTTGGCCCAGGTAACGGCGGGCCGCCGAAGTGGCGCCGCTCATCTCATAGAAAGCCTGCATACGCAGGCGCTGGGCAGTCTCCGTGTCGGTGTAGTGCCCACCAAACTCCAGATGGCGGATCTGCCGGCCGAGGTCGGTCACTCCGCGTACTGCGCGACTGACTGAATTGCCAAGCACCGCATCCGGGTAGAGGGCTGCGATGCAAGCGAGGGGGCCCACGAGAGGAATCGAGAGACCCATCACGGCTGCAAGAGTTGAAGTGCCGGCCGCAATCGTCCCGGCCAAAGCTGGATAGGTCACCAGACTCGCGCTACGCCCCAAAGTGGTGGGGACAACTTCGCCGCGCTGGGCGGTAGCCGCTTCGTGTGCCACCATCAGGACGCCAGATGCAGCGCCAAATGTACCGGCGCTCGCCCCGCGCCAGAAGGCGTTCGATGGCGCCATCCGTATACTTCGGGCGGCATTGCCGAAGTTCGTTTGTGCAGCGTGATTGAGATCGACGGGCATTAGTGGCGCCTTGAATGGAGACCAAAGACCACGTCTCCTGTGGCATTCATCGAAGCCATGCGCCGACGAACACCGGGATCTGTCTCGTAGCCTCCAGAATCGTCACTGACGACGTGATCCTCAGCCGCATAGGAATCTTCGTGCGTAAAGGCACGCGTTGCCGTGCCAGCCCCAATGGCAGCGGCCGCCACCAGGGCAGCCTTCGCATACCAGGGAGATCCACCCCAGAGTTTCGTTGCTCCGCGGGCAGCCAGAGTCGTAACGCCCCCGATGGCCGCGCCGGCGGCGGCTCCTCTGATGGGGTCGTCACTCAACTTGGAACCGATCAGGCCCCCAGCGACCGCGCCGAAGCCGGCCATGCTGAGAGGGTGACTCAGCATCCCGGTGAGTCCTTTGGCCTGAAAGGCCCGACTCATGGACCGGGTGGCACTCTCGCCGATGCCCTTGGCAGTTCCCCAGGCTGCGGGAGCCAGGATGTCGCGGCTCTTCCACGCGAACGCTCCGACGCCGGCGGCCACGGCGGCCGTAGCCCCGCCTTGGACAATCGAAAATCCAAGCCGTTCAGGAACAGGATCATCCTGAGCAGCGGCACTGGCGCGCGAAAAGCCGAACGCCCCGCCAAGAACTGCGGAGCCGGACATGACGGCGAGTGTTGCTGGAGCAAATCTGGGCAAATTGTCTTCCGAATCTGTTGGTTACGCGGCAGCCCGGAGAGCGCGTTGGGCCCATATAGAGAAGCCCGCAGCACCCACAGCGCCGGCTGCACCTCCATACAGTGCCCCTCTTCCCATGGCGCTGACTTTATGGTTCTTCCGTCCGACGATTGCGCCTACGGCTGCGGAGCCGGCAGCAAACTGAGCACCTCCAGAGACCGCAGCAAACCCGGCAGCTCGCCAGTTCGTTGCCCTCAGTGTGCTCATGATCGGATTGAAGGGATTGTTCACTTCGGACTCCTGGAAGCTGTCTAGTATAGGGTTCTGTTGGTGAATCCCCGAACCGGCTTCTGCAAACTACTGCAAACGCCGTTTTACCGGCGTTGCAAAGCAGCAACCGTGATCAAAACGTGCCTGAATGAGTGACTTGGCAATCACCGAGTTTCAACTTCCGGGCTGACCGTGACTCGGGAACAGCCTCCGTATACCATTGTGAAATGAGTGAGAGTCTTATCGCATTAGTGCCGGACCGTCTTCAGCCTCTAAGCGAGGCGGAGAAGCGGATGTTAGAGGTCGCGACAAAAGGTGAGCCGGCTATTTGCGGCCAAAATGACAATGACGACGACCCGACTAACGCCCCCGGCAATGGTGGGAACTGGCCCGCTTGCAGGACTATTCGGGCTGACATTCTTGAATGGTTATGCACAACGGACACCGCCTCCGGAGAAGTTAGCAGACAGGGGATTCACCTCTACGCCGCAAAGATTTCTGGAATTCTCAAATTTGCCTATACCGTGATCCCCTTCCCGCTCCGTTTTCAGCGGTGCCTCTTCACTGACGACGCGTCATTCAAAAATGCGAGGATTCCATCCCTGATTCTTGACGGAAGTTGGACACGTACGATTCTTGCAGACGGCGTGGATGTCGCGAATAACGTACTTCTGAATGCTGGCTTTCATTCGTTGGGACAAGTGCTTTTCCGCGATGCGAAGATTGGTGGAACGTTCCGAACAGAAGGCGCGCTATTTGAATATGGCCCAGGAACAGCCTTCGACCTTCAATCTGAGAATTCCCTGGGATGCGACAGAATGAACGTGAATGGGAGCGTATTCCTCTCCAAAGCAGAGAAACCGACTTACCACAGCACATTTAGGGGTGAGGTCGGACTTGCTGGAGCGTTTATCGGCAGCAACCTTGAGTGCGACGGCGGCACATTTCAAAATCCGGGCAAAATCGCAATCAGAGCAGATCGCATCACAACAGCTGGCAGCATATTCCTACGACATGGCTTTTCGGCAACGGGCGCTGTGCGCCTGATGAATAGCACAATGCATCTGCTCGACTGCGAATCTGGCGCGTTCGAAGGCGACGGTGTCATTGCCCTAAATGCGGAGGACGCGACCATTCGTGAGCGCGCTGTCTTTGATGGAAGCGTCACATGCTCCGGAGGCGTTCAGCTTCGGGGGGTCGATGTTGGCGATGTAAGCTGCCGCGTTGGCAGATTTACTTCGTTTGACCTGAGATACTCCCGCATTAGACGTGCGTTTCGGTGGAAGGGAATTGTGGATTCCGCGGACACAAGGCTGGACCTGCGGGATTCTTCCATCGGGTCTATCGAAGATGACGAAGCAAGTTGGCCGAAGCCCGGGAACTTCGATGCGGATGGGCTTCAGTATGGACGTTTCACGGATTGTCCAACGAATGTGAAGATTCGTCTCGGCTGGATCAGGCTCGATAAAGCAAATCCTGCACAGCAGTACAGGCAACTCGCAAAGGTCTACGCGGAGATGGGGGAAACGAAGCATGCACGGGAGGTCTTATACCAACTTGAGGATTTACTTCAAAGTCGGCAACGAAGTTCTAACTGGATGGGGAATCTTCTCTGGAGCTTGTGGAGGCCATTTCCGAAATGGACGACTGGATACGGTTATAAATTATGGCGGACTTTTTGGCTGATGGTTTCCATAACAATCATTGGGGGCCTACTTTCAGACGTAGGCTATCGTTATAGGGTCATCGGACCGACCGACAAAGATGCTTACAGCTTCTTCGCGAAACAAGGACGAGCGCCTGACAACTATCCGCGATTCAGCTCCTCGATGTACACGATTGAGCATTCAGTTCCAGCCGTCAATCTGGGTATCTCTAGCGCCTGGTCGGCAAATACCGTTGGGCAGCTTCCGGGGCTCCCGCAATATGCTTGCTATCTGCGCTGGTGGTTTTACCTTCAGACGCTGGCGGGTTGGACTCTATCAATATTCTTCGTCGCGGGTCTTACAGGTCTTGTAAAGAGCGACAAGTAGATACCCCGTGGACCTGCTCTTCAGGTTTGCCGAATCAGGATAAGAATCAAACCCCGTGGAGCCTGCGGGCGCCGGCGGTCCTGGCTGAACGCGCGACTCCGCCGACTACGGACCGGCTCACCCCTGTCTTCATGACACGGGTGGGCATCGCGGCCAGTCCGGCCTTTCGTGCAGGCTTCTTGATCTGTGCGGAGAAGGGTTTCATGGTTCTGTCCTGCCTAATGCGACAACAGCGCGCCGGTGGTAGGCGCGCTGTCGATTGGTGTTCCTATCTGTTGTGGGTTAAGCCGCTCTCGACCGGTTCTTGATGTTGAAGCCGACGGTGGTCCGGTTCTGGCGCGCTGAGACGACGAAGTTGGTGGGACCGTCCTCTTCATCAAGAATGATCGCAGCCATCGCCTGGCGGTTGAGGTTGTAGCCGCGGCCTTCATGCCACCGATCTGCCGCCGACAGCGACGGGCAGGTGTAGTGCATGATGCCACCGTCGTCTTCAAGCACTTCGCCATGGATGTGTCCAGTGACAAAGATCTGATGGGCGGTCTGGGCCCATTCCTGGCGACGTTCATTGGCCATCAAGGTGGGCAGGTCGGACAGGCTGACATCGTTGCCGTGGGTGGCGCCGATCAGCGTGTTGTCGCAGACGTAATAATTGCGGCTCATCAGGCTGTCGACAATCTCCACGTCGTCGTCATTCCGGTACCAGGCTTGCAGGTACTTCATCAAGGCAACGTCGGAGTGGTGATCGTGGTTGCCGGGGCAAGGAAGAAGCACGATCGGTGCGACCTGACGAAGCCAGTCGCAAAACTCGACCTTGAACTCGAGGCCCTCGCTCAGGATCATCTCGGGCGTGCCGTCCAGATCCTGAGGCGTGCCGCGCGTGGTGCTGCCGAACTGATTGTCCACATGGAACCAGTCGGAACCGAAGGGAACGACGATGCGAGTGGGTCGGCCACGCGCCACCAGACTGTTCAGGATGTTCTCGGTGTGGAACTTCAGAAGCTCCTTACAACTCTGCCGTGTGTAGCTGTGGCCGGCTTCGTCGAACCAGGATCCCTTTCCATAATGGAAGTCCATCGGCAGGAACACGGCCGAGAACGGCCTCGACGCACGTATGATGTTCACCAACTGCGGACGGTAGTCGGGAACGAAGCGGTTTGCCCAGTCGTCGACAACCCGTGACACCGAATGCTCAAAGTTGTCCCACAAGGCAGCCCGTTTCTTGATCTCCTTCCAGGACTTCTCGTTCATGGCGGTGAAGACCGCCCGGCGCTTCATGTTGTAGAGATCTTCGACCAGGTCGTCGGTGGTCCGCTCGATCAGCTCTTCGGCTGAGAAGGGTTCCTTGTCGTGGGTGATGCCGTGGATATGCAGATACTGGATCAGCCAGGCTCTGGGCATGCCGAAGTCGCGCGCAATCTCATTCAGGGTGGAGCTCTTCCCAACCATGTTGGAATAGGCTTCACAGATGGCGCGGTGCTCGGCGCCGGAGGTCACGATCGGCTCGCCCACGCCACGGATCACCGTGATGTAGCGATCCTGATCCTTGTTGTACCAGTACCGTTGGCGGATGTCGTTGCCCACCACCTTGGAGAGCAGCCACTGCCGTCCATTGACGGAAGTGGTGGGCTGCGCATCCGATTTCGATGGATCCTCAGCTTCTGCCTCGGCGGTGGTCTTGAAGGTTCCAATGTTGACAGGAGAAGGGGAAGGCTTTGCGGCGGAAGCGCCATGATGCCCTACACGCTTGTCTTTCCTGCCTGTAGAGTTAGCCCTGCGCTCGACTGTGTCAGGAGAGCAGTTGTACTTCTTGGCGATCTGTTTGACTTTCAACCCAGCCTTGAGTTCGGCTGCAACCTGCTCCCTGGTAATGCTTGCCCTCGGCCTGCCGCGTCCTGACATTCTTACCTCTTGGGGGGATTCACCGGGCCAACCTTTCAGTTGGCCCGGCGAGTACGGGTGGATTTGGGTCCATCTCCGTGTGGGGATCCGTCTAATCCTCGTTGCTTGACTTGATCGCTCTGAGCTTGTCGGCCCGTGCCGATTGCTTGCTGGCTATGTCCTTACCAGACCCCTTGCCCTCGGCTTTCTCCCTCTTCCACTTCTGCTCAGGAGTCAGCATCCAATCTTTCAAGATCATTCTGCGCTGGGTCTGCAGTGTTACCAAAAGCTCGACGTTCGGGTGGATGACTTTCTCCCAGGAGATAGGAAGGAATGTCTCTGGGTGAACATCCTTGGGATTGGTTACCGTGAGGCGAGCTTCATCTCCTTTGCTCAGGATGTGCAACGAACGCTGCATCTGCAGGTCGATCCAGCAGAGGTCGGAAATAGCGACCCGGTCAGATTCCTTCGCCAGGATCGGGTCGGTAGAAAGCTCTCTGCACCAGGCGTTGAAACGCTCCTCGACGATCAGGCGTTCAACGGGACACATCTTGTCCGCTGGGGCCTTGTGCATTCGGAGCAAGGGACACTTCGACGAGTACGGACATTTGTCCTCGTCCGCTACATTCTCCTGGTTGCCGGGACACATGAGCACAGCTCCGGCTGCCGGACCAAGAATCCGCAGCGCAGACTGGTAGTTGTCGAGTTCCTGCTTTTCCTCAACAGTGAGGCCGAGATCCTCGCTGGTGGCGAGGAGGCCATTTACATTCTCGGTGGGGACGGGGAAAAGGGCCAGGTCTTCCGGAATCGGAATAAGACCGGGAGTTGCCATACATACCTCCCTAGTATAGGGATTATTGCCCGAACATCATCTTGATCAGAAAGATGGGCAGTGGTGCAGTTTGAAGCTCCAGAGTTGGCCCTGAAGCCAGCCCGCGCCCTTGTGCCTCTTCTTAGAGCCTGTCATCATGAATGGAACAAGATGTCGGAACTCTTACAGATCGGTTTTCAGCCGTTGAAGCCTACCATCGCTGGTGCTCCGAAGCCGCGCGCTTCAGTGCTTTGGATTCAGGGTGTGACGCTGGCATGGATGCTCGTGGAATTCGCTGTCTCTGCATATGCGGCTGCAACGGCTCACAGCCCTGCGATGTTGGCCTTTGGCTCCGACAGCCTGGTAGAGCTCCTGTCTGCTACTGTCGTGCTCTTACAGTGGATTCCGAGCATGTCTATCTCGGAAAGGAGGGCAAGCCGAACTGCCGGATCTCTGCTTTTTGTGCTCGCCTTCGTGGTTGTAGCGATTGCTGTTGCGTCATTGGCTCTGCGGTTGCGGCCTGCAACGAGTTACGCGGGCATAGCAATCACCATCGCGGCGCTGATCGCAATGCCTGTTCTAGCCTTCCTTAAGCGCCGTGAGGCTCGTCGCAGTAAGAATGCAGCCTTGGCCGCCGATGCAGTGCAATCCGCAACTTGCGCTTATCTTGCGCTCATCGCGCTGGCTGGCCTCGCCATCAATGCGGCATTCCATGTCGCATGGTTCGATTCGGTTGCCGCTTTGGTGGCTGTTCCCATCCTCGTGAAGGAGGGCAGATCGGCTTGGCAAGGCCATGCCTGCGGATGTTGTTGAGAGCCCGATTTTCAAACTGCATCACTACCGAAAGAAGGCAGGGACCGTTCCGCATGCTCCCGGGAAGTGAACTCGCCGGTTGGCGCCGCGCTTACTTCTTGGGAGGATCGGCCGGGGCCGGGGAGGCAGGCGTAGCGGCCGGGGCAGGCTTGGCAGCCTCGGCCGGGGCATCGGAAACGATCGTCAAGGTCTTGAAATCAAGGTGATGGCCGGGATGATCGGCGATGATCTGCTCAGCCAGCTTCTCGCCATCCTGATTGACCGAGTCTTCCTCGCGCTGCAGGTCCACCTTGTGCTGGGTGTAAAGGCTCAGCTTGAGCTTGAGATTCTCGATCTTGAGATCCTCGACCTCGCTGGGCTTGACCAGCGCCGTCGAAGGTTGAGCTGGCGCGGCCGCGGGTGCAGGCTTCTGCGCGATCGCCGGAACAGCCAGCAGCAGAAGGAACAGAATTGAAAGCAGTGTTTTACGCATTGGTGCCTTTCTTCGAGATGGGTTCATCTGCCTGTAGTGTGGATGGCAAGCGGGGAGATACCAAAGGCCCGCTTGGCACTGACCAGGACGACAGGTGCAGGCTGCACGATCGGGCGCTGGGCCTTGATGCGGTCGAGCGCGCGGTCGAAGTCGAAGCCGCAGGTGTAGAGATAGGTCGCAACCAGCACCGGAGACCGGCTGATGCCAGCATGGCAATGGGCCAGGACGGTGCCTCCGCCGAGCAGCGCGCGGCGAATCCAATCGACAGCCGAGTAGAGCTTCTGGACATCCCAGTCGTGGCCGTCGAGCTGGTCCATCTGGATGATGCTGGTGACGCATCTGGACGGAATCGTGAGCTGTTCAGTGGTGCAGTTGCAGATGTGGGTGATGTTGTGTGGGTTGCCGGACCTGAGGTCCTCAGCGTCCTTGAAGCCGCCCAGACAAAGGCGGTCAAGGACTTTGGTGAGCGGGAAGGCGTTGCGATAGCCGGTTTGATCGAGGGGCACGGATTCTTCCTAAGGGTTGTGGAACGGGAGGTCTGCGCTCGCGCGCCATTCCTCCCGTCTTGTACTGAGGCTTGGAATGGGGAACAAAGACGGGAGAGATACAACTGAGAAAGGGCCTCTGGCGTACAGAGAGCAACCCTAGATAGGAAAGACCCGGTGCTCGGAAACATCGGAAAGCGCCGGCGGAACGTGGATCAGACAGCGGTGGGTTCGCATCAGCATGTCCTTCCCGAATGCAACCACCCACTCGGCGACCTGGTCGCACTGGACAGCTTCGTGGTTCTTGTACTCGCACATGGGAGCCACATCACGATCCCAGCAGCCTTCGATGGTTCCAGGCCGGTGGCAGAGTGCGACGTACTTGCCGGCCTTGCGGCGCAGGCGGTACTCCGGCGCCTCGGTATCGTGGCAGTAGAAGCAGAACAGCGGCGTGTCCGGCGGCACCAGGACGGTGCGGAAGCCGGCGGCCGTAGCCGCAGCGAGATCGGTCAGCTCTGCAAAAAGATGACCGAATGGCGGATCGCTGAACAGGTCAGCAGGCGTCTCCACAGCATGAACACCCTGCTGGGTGACGGCGGGATTGTCCGAGTTCTCGAGCACTACACCACCTCCGCAGCAGCGAGCAGCTTGACGCCAGTGAAAACGAAGTCGGTCATGTGCAAGCCAGCTTCGAGTTCCCGGTTGAGGACGTACTCACGGACTCGATCCACTGACACCTGGGCATCAGGACCGCCGAGAACGGTGACGGTGTCGGCAAACACCCGGGCGTTCTCCAGGCTGGGGTCATGAACCACGCCGCAATCGGGGCACTTCAAATCTTCTTCGGTTATCAGCTCAGCCGGCATCTTGGCTTCAAAGTCAACTGCCCAGATGCGGTCCGCTGTGGACACATTGTCGGCTGCGAGCAGCTTGGCGATGTCGATGGCTGTGGTGGGGTGGGCGCTCAAATGAATTCTCCTGTGGCCGGTTTCCGGCCTAATGTTGAGAATGCGATTCGAGAGCGATCTACCAAAGGGAGGGCGGGGCGATTCTCGGTTCAACCCTGCTGCTTTGAGTAATACTCAATATAAGAGTAGCTCTATAAGAGCTACTCTCTTTAAGTTTAAACTCAATAGTAAGTATTACTTACAATTAACAATTGAGTGAAACTCACTATTAAGAAGCATCGCACCTCGACCGGCAGGTGTCAAAGGTTCAAAGGGTTTTTGGGTCAAAATAGAGGTCAATCTAAGGTGTTCACCCTACTGGACAGATCTGTAAGTAGACCTCAAGCATTGAGTATCCGCCCACCCATCCCCAGTTCCGCCGGTCCCCTTCCCGCCCGGCAAAAAAAGAACCCCGTCCGAAGGCGGGGTTCCAGGAGTTTGGATAGAGGGTCTGCTTCCGAGGTGCAGACCGGACGCCAGGAACCTGTAACGGAAGATCGATAGATCTCTCAGTGAGCGCTCCGGGCTTATAGCAACAGTTGACAGTTCACTTAGCGTGAAGGTCGCCGGGCCCTCATCCGAGTTGACACTGATGGCAAGAAGCGGAAAAGGAGCGCTGATCCCATCGACGGCCCATGTAAACGTCCAAGGTGCATTTCGCAATATTGAAATCAGATGCTGCTGCCCGGATCCAGCATCTTCAAAGCCTCCTCCAACTGGCTCGCCTCTGGAATCCCTTCCGTTACAAGGTTGGCAAGGATACGCTCAAGGGCGCCTCTTCGCGAGTCGCCTTTACCAAAGACAGTGGAATCAGCAGTCAGAATCTTCCTGAGGACCAGGCACCAGCGTTTGCCAAAGCCATAATCTCTCCAGAACCGCGTGTCGCCCTTGTAGATTGGCATCCAGGTCTTTGCACATGCCAGGAGAAGCTCGATTTGTTCCGAGCGAGGAGATACTTCCAGTAGGATCAAGGCCATGTTCCCCAAGTACGGAGATGGGTTATCGACCACCATCTCTTGCAGAACCGGAAGGAAAGGTCCAAGAACGTCTACCCCTTTCTCAAGGATGTAAGCCTTGGGATGGCTCAAGAAGTCGCCGGGTTCAACAAAGAACAGGATGGAGATGGCCGAAGCGAGGTGCATCTCAGCGGTCTCCTTGCGCTCACTTCGCAACCTCTTCCAGCCATGTGTCTCCCGCATCATCTTCGAGAACCAGAGGCGAACCTTAGCTGCAACGGATTGGTCGAACAGTTTGCCATTGAAATCGACTTGGTCAAAGTTCCTTAGGAAAAGAACTAACAGGTCATAGAAGGACTCCTCGGGAAGAACTGCAAAATGCTCCGATAGGGTCTTCTCGACTTGTTCCTCGTTGGCTGCTACAAGGCTTAGAGGTACAACTTTGAAAAATGCCTGATTCCATTCTTCCGGTTCGCCTTGGATCCGCTCCTCTGAATCGAATCCGGAGCCATTCGCAACCCGCGTCCACCCTTTGTATGCGTCCACAAGCCCGCGCAACCAGGGTAAAGCCGGAAGATCGAGCAACTCCTGGATGCTCTTGAGCCACAGCCCTGCACCCTGAGAATCCGTGTGGACTTTCTGTACAGACTCTGCGTCCACCTCGGTCTCCGAATCGGCATCAGTCTCGACCGCTTTACGCTTCCGCCCGAATGCCGGATACGGAGCCCTTGGAATGAACTCCGGCCACTTCGGCTCCGAACCATGACCTTCCAGCCATTCAATTTCTTTCTCGATGTGTTCCTGAACCTCAACTTCGCGTGCCTCCAATCTAAGTTGATGGTCCTGCTCTTCGAGCTTTAGATCGGCCCCAGGCCGAAAGCTCCAGTCTCGATCAGGCTTATTCATCGCCCTAAATGCAACTCGCAGCACAGAGCGCGGCAACCTCTCATCCAGGGTCGCCAGAAGGTGAGCTCCTTCGGACATGCCGTGTGCTGCTGCAGGATTCGAACGCCCGGCGGCCCGCAAAAGTTCGCGGATGTCGTCGTTCGATTTTTGCTCGTGCAACAGGTAGATCAAGCCCAGAAATCCCATCGCCACCGGATTAAACTTCAATCCGGCTCGCACTCGGTGAACGCTATCTTCTTTGGTCGCCAACCCGCGACGGAACGTTTCAAGCAGCCATGTGCGGAAACGAACTCGTAAGGCTGGGCCTCCATCGCGAGCTGCGATGAGAGCGACAGAATAGATGGCATGCTGTTTAAGCCAATCGTCGTCTTTGTCATCTGCGGCAGGCTCTTCGGCCTTGTGCTGCGCCCATTCGATCAGATACGTGAGCGCCTCGGAATTCAAACGCCCTGGAAGGTCGAGACACTTGTTGATTATCTGTACGGTTTGCCCATCAACCCGGCGCTGGCGCGATTCCTGCTCGAGGCGGGACCAATGTTCCAGTTCTTCAGCCGGTGAACAATATACGAGTTTGTTCGTAATCGTGCCATCGGCAAGCTGTACATCGAAAAACCTCCAATTCTCAGGATCGAGGTGATTCAGGGCGTACCGGACCATCAGTCGAGCATCCAACAGAGTTGATTTGTCGTCTGGGCTACCCAACCTCGAAGCGGCTGCTTCAATCAGGTGCCGGAGATCATCGAGGGCAGCGTTGGGTATCGGCTCCAGAAAATGATCGTGCTCATCGAGTAACTGATCTAGCATTTGAGACCGGGACGGAAGGCTCTCCAGATCTTTCAGGCTTATCAATCCGATCGGCTCCTTTTGAAGCGTTTTCAGACCAAAGAGATCCGGGAACTCCTCATGGATGTCGAAGACAATTCGGTTTCGATCCAATGAAAGGAGTTCGGGAGAAGCGAGAAACGGCACAGCTGCCGCGCGCGACTTGGGCCAGTGCGAAATTAACAGATCTACGACAACCAACAAGAAAGCGGTGGGAGTTGTCTGATCTCCCAGTACATCACGGATCACCGTCTCGATCGTCTCGCCAGCTTCGATCCTGCGATGGGCCCATATCTCAAGCGCCATTAGTGCCGAAGTTACAACATATGGTGCGTCGGTGTTTTCCCTCGACCAAACGTAGGACATGGTCCACGGAAAAGTGCGAGGTCCTTCCGGAAACCGAATGGTGACCGCATCTTCGCCGGGCTCGCGGCCGCGGCTGAAGAACGATACCGCATGATCAACCAACCTGCGGATCAGTCGCAATCCCTCGGCCGGAGAATTAGTTAGCAGATCGTAAAAAGGGCCCTGCGCCGGGGATCTGGGTAAGAATTGGGAATCAGCTAATTCGAATGGTCCTTCCGTTGCTCTGTGGAAGGAGCCTGACCTATGAGATTGGTGCTCCGGAATGAGTGCTTTGATCGTGAATTCGACGAGATCCTTAGGAGCTGCCTGTGCAAGCGAGCCGCGAAACTTAAGGATCGCCAACATCGACTGCTCTTTATGCGTCCTCTCGTCGAAAGACTGAAGATACGTCGTCGCAAGCTCTGGAGTGCGATGACAGAACAATAGAAAGGTTTCCCGAAGTTCCACTGCCAAGGAGCTTAGCTGGTCGTGAGTGAGTTCGACGCGGAGCTTGCTTTCCTCATGATCGCCGGGCAGCTCAATCTCGATCAGCCACGCATAAACCAGACGCAGGATGGCGGGTGTCAATGGATCCTGCCCCATCAAACCTATGCACCACGCCCCGAACAACTTAGCGACCTCCGGAATGGCTGGAACCGGAAGGTACTCTGCGGCAATCAAAAGCCACCGGGTGAGCCTCGCCCAGGACGGACCTGCAGGTATGTACAGCCCCTCCGTGATCTTTAGATAGGCCGGATCCTTGACGACGAGCAGCTTTGAAGCTGGCTCTGTGTCTACCGCCATCACTGTCCGGATGACTTCCTGGAGCAAAGTTCCATTATCCATAAACAGGACCACGGCAGCCTTCGTCAGCTGATCACGAGCGAGTTCGGAACGCACCAGAGAGAGAAGAACAGCGCGACGCCATAGGGGGTTGGTCGCGTCCGCGCTCAACTTCTGAAGAAATGCGAGCCAATTCGCGCTGTCTTCACTTCGTTCGATGCTCATCCTGGCGCACAGTTCCGCTGCGCGCGCAAGATCCGCAGGAGGCGCATCATGAAGGGGTAGCAAATCGACTGCAGATGGGTCTGCGAAGAGCAGGTTCGCGGCAGCCCATTCGCGGAGCACGTCATGGCGGAAAGCAACTCGGTCGATTCCGAGCTCACGCAAAGTCTCAGTGTGGACCAGAGAGTTTATGGCGCCTGCGGGGTGTGTGCTTGTGTCAAGATAGCTGGCTCGGCTTATCACCTGTTTCGCCAGACTCTGCAGCAATCGGGCACGGTCAATGTACCCTTCATCCTTCTTTCCGTCAGCGACGGCCCACCAGCGAAGAGCCATCTCCGCCTCGGACAGAGGTACAGAGTCATTTGTCGAAAGGGATGAGAGCCGGGAGAGCCTGTAAAGATTCCGCGTAACCTCCCGTGCAGGGTGCTTCTCGCTTAGAAGCCACGCGATTCGCGGGACCGCCTCTTGCAATTCAGCGATCTCCACTTCCGACAGCTCTTCAATATAAATGGGCGTCCCAGGATTCATTCCGGTAAGACTCTGTTGCGGAAGCCAACTCGGTTCGGACTGATGGAAATCTCGCCGTGCCGTTGCAATGATCGAAAGCCCCGGTATCCCCTCAGCTTGGCGCAGGATGTCGATTACGGTCTGGCGAGCTGTGAGCGGGAAGAAATCAAGGTTGTCGACGAAAAGAACCGCCCCGCCATTCCGAGCCAGATCAGCGAGAAGATCCCGGCACTCTCCGTTAAACCCCAGCTTGCTCTTCAGTTCGAACCAACCTCCGGCTGGCGTGCGGTCCGGGGTCAGCACCAATACAGGTGACTCGGTAGCAATCTGTTCTGCGAGATGTCGTAGGATTCCGGACTTTCCGACACCCGCATCGCCCCGGATCTCGACGTACCGACTCGCGTCGAGCGCGGCGCGTACTGCTGATATATGATCGACGCGGGTCAACTTCACCCCGCAGACGCGATCATCAATGTCCTGAAGCGCGCTGCGTGACAGCTCAGAAAGCGACCGGAGAGCCCCGTTATTGCGCGGAAGAGCGGCAAGTTGGAAGGTGTGCTTCTGAATATCCTCCGACAAGCGGATTCGGTCGCGGTCACCCGCCGAGGCCGCAACCTCCAGAGCCAGGTCAGTAAGCACTTTCCAGAGTTCGCCGGCCCTCGGAGCTTCCGCAGCCTCCAGAGCGCGGGCACATCGTTCTCGCGCGAGCTCTTCCGCCGAAGACCCCTCTGCGGTGAAGTCGAAGGTGAAAATCTGGAGACGTCGAAGCAGCTTCCACACAACCTCGTCATCGTGTGCCACCCCCGTATCGCGAAGATGCGCCCGGAACGTCTCAACGAAAGTGCGCATATCCTCGTTTGAGGTTCCTGCGCGCCCAATCTGCTCCAAGAACGTCTTTGCGTCACCGATCTGTCGGGCCCAGGTCAACACATCCTGGTAGGGTCCCGCGATCTTGCGAGAGGTTGCTGATGTAGCGATCGCCAGCTCGTAGTTGGTAGTCCAGAACTCCGGCTTCGAAGAAGTCTTGGCGATCTGTTCGACCACTGACTGGAAGACGTTGTCCGTGGGAGCGAACGTGATGGTACGCTTCACCTGGATTTCGAGTACGGCGGCGTTGCCGGCGCGGTCATGCGCTCGGACAACCACGTCGTCGAGATACATCCCCTGGGGAGCCCGCTGTAATTCGATTTTGTCGATCGTAGTTCCGGGCAGGCCGCGTGGTACTGCCTCCACCAGCATCGAGAGCAGATAATGTGCGCCGACCTGTCCTTCAAAACGGGCACCCGCCGGTCCTGTCGAGGTGGGACTACTCATGGAGTTCCACCTCGTCGAGGTAGCCAGCGTGGGCGGTCACTGCGGGACGGTTCCAGCCTGGGTTAGGTCCGGGTTCTCTGGCGACTTGCTCGTACATAGAGCCTCGTGCGGTGTCGTATCCACACTCTATTGTCCCACCGCCGGGTGAAAATCGAGCAGCTGTCAAAAAACCGACCATCGAGCGATTAAAAGTAGTGATCCGCAGCTAATTCAACTGCCTTTGCCGTCACTCGCTTTTCGGCAGCAATCGAGCGCAGGAGGGTGTTGTGGACGAGAACCCGATTTTCGTGTCGCGTCCGAGTGACGGACAAGCCCTAAACTGCCTTGCTAACGGAGTTTGACATGAGGGTTTATTCGTTCCTGGCCGCCCACTCCTCGGCAGTGTAGTGAGTCAGGGGTGGACCATTGTAGGCAGCCAGGCCTTGGGTCTGGCAGATCTCCTGGCACTCGTTGCTGAAGCGCACCATGACGTCGGCATGCTTGCCTGTGGCGTGGAGCACAGTGCCATCGCTGAGGGTCACCTTGAACTCTACGATCGTCGGCTTGGGACCTTTCGGCGCTCCAAGGGCTTCGCCTGTAGCTGCAGGAGCGTTCAGGGTATGCTGCTGGCGCAGTTGGAGGGCCTTCCGTACGAGATCGCCGGCAGTAAACTTCGGTGTCTGCGGTGCTACGACTGCCGGTGCCGCCGCAGACTCAGTTTTCGCCGTCGGCTTCACCGGCGCCGGCTTGGCCTTCGCCGTGGCGTTCTTGGGTTGGTTCTTGCGAGATGGCATTGGGTTGTTGCTCCTTCTTGGCCCTGTAGGCATTGAACTCCGCGTCGAGTTCGGTGGTATCGAAGAGATCGATTTTGTTGAGAGAGATGCCAGTCAGCATTTGGCTTACCTCGTCGCGGCCGGGCCAGCACAACTGACAGAGTGCTGTGCCAACGGAGCATCGGTGAACCGGCCCTTTCCGTTGCACCGGCCCTGACGGTAGACTTCCTCCGCCGGGACCCTTAGACAACGGCGAATCTCGCAGAGTTTGTTCAGCCAGCCGCGGTCATCGGTCCTGGTTTTGGTGATCGTGATGAGGTGGCCGTTGACGCGCCAGGCTTCATGCTTGTTGTGCCTGATCTGCTCGCCGTGTTCCTTGAGGAGCTTATATGCTTCTTTCTGGGCATCCATGTGCCCAGAATGAACGGCTAGTAGGAAGTACCAAAGGTACAGAGCAGGCCGCATAGGAAGTCCGTTACTGCTTTATGCAACTTGTAATAGAGACCTCTCCGCCGAAATCGCGGATGGGTGCAAGTATCCTGGTCGAGTCGTTGAAGCGCAAAAGTATCGTCCCCACCTTCTCGATCGTTGCGAGAAAACGCTTCTTGGCAGAGGCTTCGGTCTTCTCGGGGACAATCATCTGATCCTTGATAGTCAGGACGTCTGCTCCCTGCTTGAACTTGACCTCGAACGTCAAAAGAAACAGCTTCATGTCCGGACTCCTTGTTCAGGACTGCAATCAGATGCTGGATGTAACCACCACGGCGTTCATCGATAATGACGCCACAGGAACACGCCTTATTCCACAGCAGTCCATTCTCTTCACAGATCATGTCGCACTGGTGGTGGGAGAACAGGTGAACCATCTGATCACGAGGGGTGAGCCAGCCGCGCGCTTCACACATCGCGGAGAGTTCATTGATCGCTTCTTGCTGAGCGGCAGACATGGTCATAAGGGAGGCATTACTTGCCCCCCCAGAATCAGTGAAGACTCCTCGGTGATGATGCCGATGACGTGCGACTCGTCCGACAGGACGAGGCAGTCTTCGCCATCGTACTCGACGGTGATCTCGACCTTGGTCTGCAGGACGTAGACGCGATCGCCGGCCTTCAACTGCGGAGGGATGATCTCGCCGCCGGCAGTGACGAGGCCGCGGCCAACTGCACGGACGGTGCCCATCCGCTTGGGGACGTTGTAGGCCTCATTGAGCTGGCCCGGTGCAATCAACTTGCTGTTGCCGATGTTCTCATCGGCAGGATCGAGCTTGATGATGAGGTAGTTGCTGATGGGTTGGATCTTCATTCCAGAATGCCTTTCCTGATCAACTGCTGGGACTCGGTTGTGGTTTAGTGCCTTCCAAAAATCAGGTCGAACAGGCTGATCACTTCCGTATGCGAGGTCTCCGGATCAAACTCTTCCGGTGCATGAAACGCACGGAGGAATTCGTGGAACTTGCCTTCCGTTACGAGGGAAAGTGACGATGTGCCTGCCGGCAGGTTGACTGTCACGGGCTTGCCGACAATCAACCTGGCAATAATGCGCGGTGTGAGTTTGACCCGAGCCTGCATGACTAGACATGCACCTCGACGTGGACATTCACGGCCGGAGGCGGTTCAATCGCCGCAAGGCCCTGAGCCATGGCGAAGCAACCGTTGGTCGTGGTCTCGGGTTCGTCGTAGACCTCAGGGTTCTCGATCTCGAAGATCGCATCGAGACCTTCGTTGACGGTATCCACCAGCTCCTCGGCGGGGACAAAAGTGCGAAACGTGACTGCGTTGTTGTCCTCGGTCACGACGGTGCCAGTTACTTCCCAAAATGCCATTGCGGAAATCCTCTCAAAACGGGTTGATGAATGGGACGATGTCAGCGGACAGCTGACTACTTCGGCGCCTGAACCTGGTTGAGGGTCAGTTCATAGAACTCACCCACCCGGTAGTCGTCGACGATCTCTTCCTGACCCACCAGGACAACCTTGCTGGTGCCCTTGGCGTTCGCGCTCTCAAAGGTGACCGTGCCTACGCGGCCGGCTGCCTTGTCACGAACCTTGGTCTCGGTGACGGCAAACAGAATTGCTTCCTTCGACATGCTTCATTCCTTACAGCCCTGGCTGGGCCGTTAATTGCGAGTATGTGGAGGCTGGGGAATGTACCAAAGCTACTAAGCCCGCCAGCGCGGCGGGCTTGTAGGGCTTTCACAAAAATGTGCTGTTCTAGCTGGCTGCGGGAGCGGTCGCGGAGGAAGTCGGAGCACTCGTCGTGGAAGAGGTCGTCTCGGCGACAACTGGAGCAGCGGTCTGGGTCGATGCGGAAGGATCTACCGTGAGGGTCTTCCGTCCACGTCCACCGGGCTTCAGTGTCGGAGCGGAAACTTCCTGCTGAGTCGTGGTCGTCGTGTCAGTGACGGCTGTGGTGGCAGCAGGTGAGGCAGTCGCATTGATGACGGACGGAACGGCTGTCGTGGTCTCAGTTGCGGTGCTGGTAGCGGGAGCTGGTGTGGTACCAACCACAGGAGCGGCAACCGTGGCGGCAACAACTGGAGCCGCGGTGTCCACAGGAGCAGCAGCAACAACAGCCGGCGCCGAAGTAGAAGCGGCAACAGTATCTGGGACCAAGGTGATGTTGGTGACAGAAACAGTGCGGATCGCCCCTGGGACATTCGGAGCGGCAGAACGAAAAAGGGTATGCACTCCGTTGATCATCTTGGAGGACATCCCCGAGCGGCCATAGAACTCCTGGATCAGGGCCTGGGCATCGGTCACATTGGCAGCCAGGACAGCAATGACGAAGGTCGAGGTGGCGAGAGGGATCTTGTTGTGCATCACGGCATCCGTCACCTGGACGTTCGCTGTGTAGTGATTGAGGCTGGAACTCATTGAAACTCCTTCAAAGGGTTGGGGTTCGGATGATGAACCGGGACATGGTGCCAGCAAGCATGATTGCCCCGCAGGCCAAGATGACATGGCCAGTGCAGAGCAGAACTACTGCCGCAACGACAAAGATGCCGACAAGGAACTTCATCTTCCAAACCAGGAAGTAAAGAACGACCGGGCCTTCACAGCGGACCACCACTTCTGGAGATCCTCGACAAGACGAGCCGTCCAGGAGAGCTGATAGCGGAGCCACTCGTCACGAACGCACGGGTCAGGAAAGAACCGCAGAGTCGGCAACGTCCCCAGCTCCTCGGCGATGAACATCCCATCGAGCAGATACCTCAAGGCATTGCTCTGGAAATATGTGGGCCAAGGCGAGAGAGCGCCGTCACATCCGTGAGGAAGAAGGATGCCCATCCTGATAGCGCGCTTGACGCATTCGGTGGCTGCCTCCTCGTTGACAGCCTCGACTATGAACGTCGTGGGAGAAATCCCGTAGTGATTCGGGTTCACTGCCGAGACCTTGAAGAAGATGTGCGAGTTTGGGCCTGGCGGTGCAGGCCATGGATCGATAGGTTTGACCATGAGTCCAGCATGATCGTCCTTCTCGATCTACCAAAGGCCCCACACGTGAGGCCTTTTTGTTTGTGTTCTGAACAGGTTTCAGGATTTGTGTAAGAAGATTGCCACATTTATCTGACAGCCCACCCGGGTCTAATTCAAGCGACTCATATACAGCGCAGCAACGGGTCAGGTGACTCGTTCATGGGTCTTCGTGCGAGGCGCCGCAAGTGATGGGGATAAATACACCAGGTAACAAGTAGTACAGGGAGGCTGGCCTATTTGGGTTTGAGCCCACCCGGTGCTAATTCGCTTGCTGCCATCCAAGGAGAATGAAATGACCACGAAGAAACAGCTCACACCTGAACAGCGTGCCATGTTGAACGAAATCGTCAACGGAGCATTCAGCTCCATCGCCATTCACTTCATCGGCGACAACCTTGCCAAAGGCATTCACTATGCCGCCGATGCAACGCAGCGCACCACCGATGTGACGGCCCGAGCGGCTGGCACCGCTCAGGTCTGTGCGATCCCGGCAGCCAAGCAGGCATGGACTGGGTTCACTGGCCTCTTCGCCAAGAAGACGGCCGCAACGCCTGCCTCCCTCTAAGACTACTCAACGACGCAAACAGGGCATCGGAACTGACTGGCAACAGGAAGCCCATGCCCGCGGCTTCTGCGCACAAGACCCAGCACAACTCATTCGTACTCAACCGAACCCGTGGAGGGGGAAGGAGAATCACCATGTCTAACGACAAGAATCTGTTGAGCGAACTGATCGCTCTAAGCCACAGCCCAATTCACAATCATCTCAAAGAGGAAGACGTGAAGGCATTGCGTCTCGAAGATGAGCAAACGGCAGAGGAGTTCATCTACTCTGACGGCGAAGCGACTGAGGTCGAAGTTCCCTTGTGGAACCACGACAGCCGAATGGCTTTCCACATTCTCTATGACGCAACTGACGTAGAGATCACCACTCGTGTACGCCGGCCGTATCCCGGCAAGCCTGTCCTCTATCAGAAGGACGACCACTTCATGCAGCATGAGACCCGTCAGGTTCTCGATGCACTGATGCCCGAAGGTGCCAGGTATGGCATCGTCACATTCGAAGCGTCCGGCAAGGACGGATGCAAGGACATGGCTGAGACGGCGAAGTTCCTTTGCCGTCACGGCTGGACTGAAGGTGACGAACGTTTCCGCGTCGTCTATGCCGATGTCAATGGCACCGGGACCATGGTCCTGGTGTCTGCCTCGGCCAACGTCAAGCGCCTCAAGGATCTGGGGGTGTTCATTTCCTCTGATCCCAAGGCGCCCAAGCGGATGCGCCGTACCATGGCTGCTCACCAGTCCATGCTGGAAGCTCAGATCGTATCGAGCTATCCGGTACCGACAGGCCAGGTCACCATGGCCAAGCTGAAGAATGGGAGAGTCATCTCCATTCTCAACTTCAACATGAAGCTGCTCAACGATCAGGAGACGGCCTTTCTGGACGGCTCTGGCGTCATCAACTTACCCGGCTTTGACGGGTGCGCTGCAACCCTGGTCGGACCATTCGGTCTCGGCAAAGGCATTTACGCAGCAAACGAGAGGATGGCAGATTATGACATCTATCTCTATGGCTCCAAGGACGAGGTTGTCTTTCATGGCGACCGCATCTACATCGGGCTGCTGTTGAAGACCAGCAAGCACGAACTCATGACCGATCTTCAGACCATCACCAATGCTGGGTTCTTCGAAGAAGACCTCTGCGTACGGTATGGCCTTGAGGTCATGGACGAGCGTGCCAAGATCCTCTTCGGCGACGACGAAGATGCCATCACTGACTACTTCGCCACCCTGGTGAATGTGTCGGACGCTGCTCGCCGCGACATGGATATGCCCAAGCCCGAATGGGCGCTGGTGCGTGCCATGAAACTGCAGCACGAATCGAAGACGCTGCCGGTGCTCTACCGGCGGATCTTCAAGCATGGCTTCCAGGATTCTCTGGACATTACCCGCGGCCGCATTCCTCTGAAGGGTGCGATCCGCGTCTACGCTCGACCCAATCCACTGGTCATGATGCCCAACGGCATGCCCGACTTCACACTCGACACTCTCGGTGGCGAGCGGGATGGGCTGCCTACCGTGTACATTCCGGATCTCCCGGAAGGCCCGGTGCTCGTTGGGCGTAATCCCAACACCAACTCAACTGAGATGGTCCTTGTCTGCAACATCCTTGTTCCTGAACTCCTGGAGTCCAAGGGACAGGGCTGGTGCTTCTTCGGCGCCAACGCCGGCGATCTGCTGGGCAAACTGAATGGTGGGGATATGGATGACAACCTGTTCGCCATCCAGGATCCTGCCTTCATCGCCAAGTGGCAGACGATGGATTATCCAGTTCAACCCAAACTCACCGTCAAAGTCCGTGAGGTATCCGCATTCGCCAAGACCAACCGCGAGAAGTGGCTGGGCATCGGCGATGAGTGGAACTTCAACTGCTTCGCACAACAGCTCAGGGAGTTCACCGAGTATTCGGAATCCCTGGGTTCCTTCATCAACAACGGCTGGCTGGACACCCTGTTGTCCGGCGAGCACCGGATCACCATCGGTGAACGCCTGCAGGCCAAGACGTTCATCGTGCCTGACAACTTCACGGCACCGTTACGGCATGATCTGATTCAGCTTCTGCCGGCGGAGCTGGCGAAGATCGTGCCGATCGAATATGAGCCTACGCTGGACTGGTTTGTCTATGTGGCATCGCTTGTCAACGCCGCCAAGCCAGACTTCATGTGTGCTCGTGCCATGTCCAACTCGGACCTGGTCATCGATTACACCCAGATGCGTAAAGGCGACAAGCTGACAGTGATGTCGCTCTTCGCCGAGGCAAAGGAAGCTCTGAAGACCCTGGTCTTTCCGATCTCCTTCGCCAACCGCATGCCCCGTGATCGCAAGAACATGGGCAACTACATTCTGGTGGAAACCAAGCTGTGCAAGGCGCTCAATCTACTGAACACGCGTCGTGACCAGCTGCTCGAAGAGAGCCGTCAGGTAGAACACATGATCAAGCGGCCACTGGCAGCCAAGCTGCTCAATGCCTATCCGGAGGATGAAGCTATCCTCTCGATGGTCAGAGACCTTCGCAGCTGGTGGATCCGTCAGTTCCAGGAAGCCAAGGCCGACAACGGCGGCGTGCTCCCTGACAACGTCTATGACCGTATTGCCAATGGCTTCACCGAGACCATCCTGGTCAAGGACGCCACCGGCAAGGTCACCAGCATGGAGGAAGTTCACACTCCAGGCCTGGTTGATTTCTACACCAACCAGTTCTCCGTATCGGGCACCACTCTCAGTGTGTCCGGACGGCCATGGTCTGTGGAGACTCGGCGCAAGTTCGGGATCCACTGGCTCAACACGGTATACAACCGCAACACCGACCCACTCGTTGGGGAGGACAAGTTCACGCAATCCGTCGGTGACGGTGTGCCGAACTACATCCTGGATGACGTCCTGTCGGCCGAGGAGGATCTCGGCCTTACCGGTTGCGTCGCATTCATCGACCTCAACGGCTATGCAAATCGCCGGTTGATCAGGCCAGTGGCTGTCAAGGCTCTCGGTGGCAACATCTACCACCGCAGCAATGACAAGCTCCTGTCCCGCACAGCCGATCCAACCATCCCTGACGGCAGCTACACGATGTCGCCTAAGGGTGTGATCCACGTCTATGACTCAGTTCCTGAGCTGCACTCGGACTACAAGTCCAACCTGGTGGCAGAGATTGCTTCAGAGGACTTCGAGTTCGACGAAAGCACAGACTTCTAACCAGATAATCCAATGCCGGTTCGGCCCTGCTTTAAGGCCGAAATGTCAGGATCATTCCACTCTGGAACGATTCTGACATTGATGGGTCATGCCCATCCTGATGACCAGGCAACTGGGAATCGGCAAGTTGGAACCACACATGGGATTCACTGCCTCATTGGGCACAGCCCAGGGTCAGTCAACACCTATATATGGATATGCCAACAGTCAATACCCGCCGCTGGGCAACCAGCCGCAGAACAGCCGCTATGTCCCGAGGGGCTTCGCCCTCGGGTAGAGGCGTGTCAGGCGAAGTGGTGAGGTGGTCAGGTAAGTGTCTGTCATTCAGATGCTTACAGTGGCTTATGCCCACATGTACCACGTCCCCGATGCTCAGATCACGTTAAAGAGCTTTGGAGCGCCGGATTCATTTAAGCCCATAAAAGCCAGTCATGCTGAAACTACCGCCTATTGAACGGTGGTGAAGCTTGACCGCAGCCTATTGTGGTTTGGCTATTTAAGGGCAATCCTGAGAACCAGCTCCCGCGTGCGCGCGTGTATGTGTTGGTGTCAGGCAGGACGGAGAGACCTAGTGTAAATCCACTTCTGGCTGTGTTCAGGAGTGGTGGGTGAGTGTAAACCCCATCATCGGCTTTGCTGAAAGCGGAAAGCCGGTTATACACCAGAGTCGCTATATCCTGCTCGATCAAGCTTTGTGCCATCTGTGGCACCCATGGGCCTGGTACTCCACTACCGGGCCCATTGCTTTGCTCTAAGGTCTTCCCTCTATGGACGTTACGTCCTGTCTCTCATCCACTCGGTACAACCTGTGTGTTCAAGGAGAACGCTCATGCTGGAGATGCTTGGTTACATCGCTGCTCGTGTCATTGCCGGGGTAATCACTGCCCTGATTCTCGCTGCCATTTTTAACGCCCAGTGCAACAAGGCCATGCAGGCTGCCGGTGCATCGGCTGCCATCTGCTAGGAGACTGCCGTGCTCAACGGTGATGTCATCATTCTCAGTCCGCCGAAGGATCCCTCGTGGTTCTCCGATGCGTCACAGTCTCTCTCCCTGTTCTTCTGGGAGCACAGTGACTTGATTCCTTTACTGATGGCCGAGGTTGCCTTGGCCGTTCTGATCTTCGCCGGTTTTTTCTGGTGGGAGCGCCGCAAGAACAAGCAGGCCTTTCAGGTCGGCGAGTTGGAGCGGATGTATTCTGCTGAGCCCATACCCTGGCCACGGTAGTTATCGTGGCCGGGATCATCATTCACTCTCAGGTGGCAGATTGAACCTTGTTGTTCTCTGACGCCGCGGTTCCCAACGCCTCACATTTTGTTCAAAGGAGAACCATGAACTGTTCTGCTGCACAGTTGCGTGCTCAGACGATTGGGTCGAGTGACGTTCTTCGCGGCCGGTTACTTCAGGCCATCTGTCGGGATCGTGGCGAGTTCTACCTCGGCGAGGCCCGGCGTTATCTACAGCGCGGGGATCGTCGCAATGCTCTGGCTGCATGCAATGAGGGCCTGCGTTCTTCGTCTGGCCCGTTCTATTTGGTGGTTCGGGACGAACTCGAAGTCCTGCATACACAGTTGGCATAGGGGTTGGTGGAAAGCGTACTGAACGACTTTCCTCATATTCCAATCTTTACTGCCGACTTCTCTGGCCGCAAGACCAAGTCGTTCTAAAGCTTCCCAACACCCTCTGTTTCAAATCCCAACAATTCAACCACTTCCACCAGGCTTCAAGGAGAGCCTCGTCTATGCCCATGCCTCATGCTCGCACTCGTCGCGGTTCCACGTTAGGACAGGACCGCCTGCACTCCATTCACGAAGACCGGATGATCCGCACTCTCATGCCCCGGACTTTCCAGGCATCGAGAGAAGCTCTGCTCAACGGTTCTGATACCGGTGACACGCTCGCCTATTCGACCGGCTTGATCGGCCGGAAGTTCTAGCCCTCAGCCCAACCTCAACATCGTCAACCGCAATGCGGAGTTCGCCATGATCGATGTTCAAGCTCTCGACAGGACCGGCCGTCGGCAGGTCCTCCATGGACTGCTGGCCCAGTACAACCTGGGCTCAGAGTCCGCCAAGGTTGCTCTCGGTATGGCTCACCAGAACCTTCCGGGATTCACTGCTCTGATGGAGCGCAACGTCCGCCTTATGCGGCCGAGTGCTGCGATGGAGAAGACACTGCAAGCGGTTCTGGCTCGACCGGCCAAGCCCAAGTTCCATCGGGTTGCACCGGAAGTCAACCACAACTCAGTCCGCTGCATTGGACTGGACAAGCTGAAGTTCTAACCTACGGTGTTTGCCGTAGTGCTTCACTGCTCGACCCCATCCACAATGCAATTGGGGCAGGGTGCGTTCATCCTGAAAAGCGGAGACCTCCCGCGCTAGAAACAGGCCCGCTGGGTCGGAGCGTTATCTGACCACTCTTTGGGGCGTCGAGCTTGCTCCGCTCAATCCACAGAGATTCCCTCGCACTCCACTGTAGAGGGCGCCGGGCAGGTTCATCTCCTTGACTGCCCGGTGATCTTTCACGCAACAACAACCCGTTGGGTCTGGAGGACTCACCATGAATACTGGTCTACTCAACTCCTTTGCCAGCATGGTTAAGGGCAGCATTCTTGTCACCGATGCGATCAAGGCTGCCTTTTCCAAGTTCGAGGGTGGAATCCCTTCGGATGACCAAGTGCTGGTCGCCATCAGTGAGGTTGTCTTCACTGTCACCCTGAACAAGGATGCACGCCAAGTGCTGTCCTTCTACCTGATCCAGCTCTATGCCAACCAACTGTTCATCAGCGATCCGAGCAGTGAGTTCGGTGACTGCATGCGCATCGCGCGCAGGGAGATCGACTCGCTGCTGAGCTTCTCGGTCCTTGACCGTATCGCCAAATACGTCTGGGAGCATCGGGAACAGTTCCTCACGCTCTGGACGGTGTATGCCGAGAACTCCGCTGCTCATCCTGAAAGCACCTCAGACATCCTGGGAGCAACACTGACCGAAAGCATCCAGCTTCTTGAGGCTGCCTGATGCCCAGCGACTTCAATGACTCCGAGTGCAATGACTTCGAAAAGCTGTTGTTTGCTGATCTCGGCTCGACCGGCACCTGCAAGCTAATCATTGCCTACCATCCTGGATTTCCATTGGCTCTGGGCCGGATCGAGTGTGCGTCCGGCCTGCCCATCGATGTCCGGGTCAATGTCCTTGAATCGACGCCTGTGCTGCACACAGCCGAGCTGGTATTCACCGGCAAGACCACTGATCTCTGTGAGCTGCAGATGCGGCTTACACAGTGGGCTGCTCAGTTTCCGCATCTTCCACCCATGCCTGAGGAGGCGTTGTATGCAAGGGACAATCCGTCTGCCCCGTCCGGTCCTCCCGAGGGAGTTGACCAGTCCGGAGTCTGACCTCACCAAGCTGGTCATCTTTGCCGGCGACATGAGGCCTAACGAACCGAACCGCCAGGTGATTGTGGCCAAGACCAGGGACTTTCTGCGTCGGGCCTGCCACAGCTACCGCCCATCTTTCGGCAACCTCGAAGTGGTTTGCCGTTCTGGTGAGGACAACCAAGGCAAGCCATATCGCGGCGTTGCCTGTGCCCAATGCCAGGTTGGACAGTTCTCTTCCAACTTGGTGTTCGTTGGCGCCATCGCTCCGGCTCCTCGGAGACCTCAAGCTCACCAGTAACTGCCTCGGTCTTCGCCGATGCACAACCTCAACCAATAACGCAAATGCCCAAAGGAGGGCAATCAAATGGCCAGTTCTTTCGTTAGCCGCCAGCGCAATCAGCAGCGCAACACGCCGCCCGTGGCGATCAAGCCGTTCGTTCGTGCCGCGCAGAACTTCGCACTTCAGACCAAGCAGAACCGTGAGATTCTGGACGGCCAGGGTATGTCCGTGGGCACCGAGGTGTACACCGAGATCCGGATGCAGGGCACCGTGCTCGCCGTTCGTGACGAAGGCATCGAGGACGAGTTCGGTCGTCAGTACATCGGCCTCGTGATCCAGATCAATCCCGACAAGGACCGGTTCGTTCAGACCGCCGACCCCACCCTGCATGCCCAGATTCTGGCGCTGAAGCAGGGCGATCTGGTCTATGTGACCAGCGAGTGGCATCGCAACTCCAGTGGCCGCGGATTCCATGCGCGCGCCAAGACCATTACGGTCCTGGCGCCGGCGTCCACGCCCGGTCCGGTCGCCGTCGAATCCACTGCCGACGCATTGGCATCGGCAGCCTAATCTCCTGCGGATTCACTTCCGCATCGAGGTTCTGGTTTTTGCATGTGAGATGTCGGGACATCCCTAGAGTTCCGATCGAGTCTTGATACTTTCGACACACTTTGCCTTTTTTCTGGTCTGGGATTTCCCGCTCTAGTATAGGCAAATATGTCCCAAGTGGTTAATTCACGATTACGTTAATCGCTAAATGGAGCGATTGATGTCCCGACAAGCGGCAGGATTCCAACCGGCGGATGGCCTACTCAACCATTCACCGGCTGGATTCGACCGATTCGCGCTGAATGCACTTCTCATTGGAGCGAAGATGTCCCGAGCACCGCCCGCGTAACGCATCACGGATGTTCTGAAGCAATACCATGTGCGTTTCACGATGTTGAACACCGCCTGTTCGGCCACAGCGTGCCGGTGTGCGGTGTAGGCAGCCCGCCGAAGGAGATGGATTATGCGCTTGTAGCCAAAGACTACAGCATGGACGGAACAGGCTGGTCGAAAGGCCAGCCTGCCATGCCTTTGGTACTTTCATGAGTTTCTGCACACTGGACTTGAAGTTACAACTTCAGGAGAAATGCGTGCCAGTATCCAGAACCAGAACGCCCAAGAAGAACAGAAACAACCTCGCACCCAAGAGCAAGGAAGCCCAGCGCAAGATCCGTCGCTGGTCGTTTGTGGTCGAAGTCACCGTGGGTGATACCACGAAGACCTTCCAGCCACCGGCTCTGACCATCGGCAACCTGGGTTCGGCGCGCGCCGCTGCCGAGACCATTCGCGCCGACATTGCCTCGCTCGACCAGTTCAAGGATGCCAAGGTGGTTGTCAAGCCCAGGGCTGAAGAAACGGTCAGCCTCACCATCCTGAACCAGATCAACGGGCTCAACGAGCAGTCCAGACTGCTTACCTTCGCACTGAAGCGGGCCGTCACCGATGTGGTCAAGCTCGATACGGTCGGCTGTCCCTGCCACGAGATCGAGGACGAAGCTGCTCGTCAGGTCGAATTCGACCGCCATGTCACGGAACGTCTCGGCAAGTACGTGATGGAGGAACAGCAAGCCATGCGCCGTCAACAGATGATCGATGCAGGAATCGACCCCGATCAGGTGCTCAACAACCAGCTTCCTGCCGAGCAAGTTCCGGCTGAGTTCCAAGCAGCGCCAGCCGCCGAAGAAGCTCCTGCCGAACAGGTCAACACAGATCCTTTCCCCGACGGGGAGTTCGGTAAAGAGGCAGCCTGATGGCTGAGTTCGCTCCGATCGAGCGGATGATCAATACCGATTGAACTAGGTAGTTTCCCTGAGCCCCGGCCAATGGTCGGGGCTCTTATTGTGGAGTCACAAGAGGAGCAGCATGGCCGCAGTCATCACCGCAGAGGTTTCTACGCCCTGGTTACAACAGGCGGGCCTCAAGATTCGCTCCTGGCACGGAACGGGCATGAGCACGTTCAACGCCTGGCGCCAGCATCGGGACCAGGAAGCTCTTGAAAAGGCTCTGGCCCGAATCATCGAGACAGCCAATGGCCACCAGGCCAAGGGACTACCCAAAGGATCGCCTGCGTACTTTGCCCTGCGGGACAAAGCCACGGCCAAGATCGACACCTTCTGCAAGAAGTGGAATGTTGATCGGACTGTTATCGAGGCGGAAGCACCCGCACTCAGGGAGATGTATGCCCTGACCATTCCGGACAAGCAGGCACCTGCAAGTCTCAAACTGCTGGCAGCCTTCCTGGGAGGGATTCTTTCCCTTGTCCTGATTGGCGCGGCGTCTGGCCTCGTCAATGTCGGCCATAACTGGGTGATGCATCTCTTCACCAATTTCATTCACTAGGAGCTGAACGTGTTCGGATTTCATCGCAGGCCCAAGTGCTCGTGCACAGGAGACCATTGGAGTTGGCCCACTACTCGCGCCCACGAGAACTTTCATGGACAGGTGGTGACAACAACCACCTGCCTGAAGCACGGCACCGTGCGTCTCTACAACTTCGATGAAATGCGAGTTGCAACCATGGCCGAGGAATATGCGGTCCTGGCAGAGATTCAAGCGTATCTCAACCGGCATCATCAGGAAGGAACCCATGCCAATCTGGCTATTGTGGCTCCTGCCGTCGTATGAAGCAGGATTCTGGTCCGCTCTTATTGCCGGCAAGCTCCGCGACCGTGGCAAGACCCGAGAACTCCTTGTCTACGGACGTCCCGCGCGGACGTGTCTGCCGATCCTTGATGAGCGGCTCCGCAAAGCTGCGGGAACACCGACGAAGTCGCAGGCATTCGTGGCCCGATGGATTACCACCGGCCTGCGTTGGCTTGCGAATACCCGAGCTATTGAATATGCAATTCTGCTCGGCCTGAAACGGGTCTGGCCCAAAGGCCAGACCATTTGCACGGAGGTAAAGCTGTGCCTGTAGGCTTCAAGATCGCATTGCTGCTATTCTTCGTTGCCGTGTACGCCTTCTGCATGTACAAAGCTCGCCATTGTGAGGAGAACACGGATGATTCTGACCCCGTCTAATACCGGCAACGTCGCGGCCGGTGTCGGTGTCGGCATCTTCGCTTGGGGCGCCTTCCTGAAGGCAGACAAGATTCCCTGGATTCAGAAGCTGCTGACCACCAAACGCAAGGACGCAACCCTGAAGTGGATCGACAAGAACAAGGGCATCAGCCTGCTCGGGCTGGAGACCATCAACTTCGGCATTCACGGGATCACCGAAGCCAATTCGGTCATGTTTGCGCTCGGCAATACGTTGCTGAATGTGCTCATGCTTTGGGTCTACCTACCTTTCCGGCGGATGAAGCTCAACAAAGAACACACTCAGAGCGTATTGAAGGGAACCGCATAGTGACCTATCCCTCCAAAAGACGACCGCGTTCTTCCACAAAAGGCTTTGTTGGCAATTTCATCGGCAAGCTGGAAGTCATTTGCAAAGGCGGAAAGAACAAGCGAAACGAACAGCTTTGGAATTGCAAATGTTCCTGTGGAAACGCAACCACAGCTTCAACAAGCCAGCTGGTAAATGGACAAAAGAAGAGCTGCGGTTGTCTTAACAGGTCGGGAAACCCACTTAGAGGTAAACCTCGTCCTTCCGCCAGCCTTGGCGAGGGAATTGCGGCTCGTAACAAGCTGATCGCACATTACAAACGGCAAGCTAAAAGCCGAGGTTACCTGTGGAATTTGTCCCAAAACCAATGCCTCGAACTCTTTGCCGGCGATTGCTACTACTGTGGCTGTGTTCCAGCTCAGAAGTTCACCACAGGAGTTTCCAACTCCTTCACGGGTGCTTTCGTTTATAACGGCATCGATCGCTGGAACAATGACCTCGGCTATGAGCCCGACAATGTCGTATCGTGCTGTGGCAAATGCAATGAGGCCAAAAGCACGCTATCAGGCGACGATTTCATCGCCTGGGTTCTTCGAGTTCATCACCATTTGCATTCAACTGTTCTCAAAAGAGAGGCAGCATGACCAAGCTCTCAATTCTTGCAATCTTGTCACTCGCCTTCATCGGAGTGACCCGTCTTGCTCAATTCGTTTTGTCCTTGTTCGTCATCGTGTTCTTCGGATTCACGACGTTCGAGCTCATCCGCACATTCAGACAGCCGGCGAAAAGGCAGTACGCCGCGTAGCACCCGTCCTGGAGGGACGCACCATGAAGCTGATCTTTGGATTCCTGCTGTTTGTTGCCATCGTCGCCATCACAGGCGGGCTCTACCTGATCATCCGCAAGGAAGACGAAAAGAAGTGTGACCTGCAACGCCTGTACTCCCTACCCAGCCAGATCGCCCGGCGCGTGCAATCGCTCGGAGACTATCTGTTCAGCCTCTTCTGTTCCAAGCCAGAGGCCAACAACGAGCATCCGACAGCCGGAGTAACTGCCGCGGCATAGCCCCGGCCTGGAGTTGAAGTGAATCAGCCAGCCAAGAAGTTGGATCAGTACGCCGTTCAATGGCAAACCAGCATGAACAACAGTCGTGTCGAAGACTATCTGGATAACGCAAATAACATCAAGCATGATCCTGATCGTCCAGCTCGTCTCAAGGCATTCCTCTGTGTTCTCTGCCACTATCTTGGATCGGGCATTGGCGGAGCTGCCATGACCACGCGGCCCTGCGCCATCTGTCACAAAGACGTGCTCTATGGCAGCACCTGCACAGACGTTCTCTGTGATGAATGCGCCAAGCTTCACGACCTGTGCAAGCACTGCGGGGCTGACAGAGAACTGCGCCGCAACAGGCGCAAGTTCGCCTGGATCACTCCAGAACCAGAAAGGACAGCTCCTGCCAAGGGTGTAGTCCAAATGGCTCCAATGATGTTGTTGCATCGGAGGAATTCATGCGAGTAGTTCACTGCAAGCGCGAACCGTCCACCAAATACATTGGTCGTGGCAGCATCTACGGCAATCCGTTCACGCACCTGCCCGTTGGCAGTACCAAGGCATCTGTTCAGGTTGGATCGATCGACGAAGCAGTCGATTCTTTCGAAGAGTGGCTGCGTGGCAATCCGAAGTGGGCCCATGTCGAACCCAGGCGCAGGCTTCAGATCCTGCAAGCTCTATCCACAGACGGGACGTTCACAGACAACGACATTCTCGGCTGCTTCTGTCGGCCGGCACATCGCTGTCATGGCGACGTGCTCAACAAGCTCTGGCAGGAGATTCACTTCGACATTACAGACGGCCGCAATCGCTACGTGCCGTGCCCCGTCTGCCACAGCGTCGTCGGTATGGGCATCAGCACGCGCAACGGTTATCAGTTTGTTCGCTGCACATCCTGCGATCACGAAGGTCCAATGATCCAGTGCATTCAACCGTCCTCCGGTATAGACAAACTGACGTTCGATGCCTGGAACCAGCAGAGCTAACTCAGGTATTTGTTGAAGGCATTCGCGTTCCTTTTCACGCTCATCCTTGCACTCGGCGCAGCCGTGTGCCTGTGCATGGTCAGCTCCGCTCGTCTGAAACGTCAAGTTTCGGATCTGGCTGCCATGCGTCCAGCGGAGGCTCTATGAAACCAATCGTCATGTTATGGGCCGCCGCGATTGCGATTGTCGGCAGTTGTTTGTTCTGGCGCAACCGAAGGCGCTACCGCCGGAAGGCATTCCTGTGGGTTGCCATGAAGTCCGCGGTCGAGCTGCTCATCCTGTTTCTTGTTGCAGCTCTCATGCCGGCGCTCCTGATCGTGTGGCTTGTCGTCTGGGTCACCCGGCCCATCAAGACGCCCTGGGTTCGCACCATTGTCGGTGTGCTCAGTGGCGTTGTGTTCGGGATATTTTCCAGCTTCGCGCTGGAGGCGCTGATCTTCTTTGGCATCTTCGCCATCGATCTGAAGACTGGCGCCCACGACGGCGGCTTTCTGCATTGCTGGAAGCGTGCCCGCGAAGAAGATGCCGATCGCCACTCAACCATGCTGATGCCCGAAGCGCAGGCCGCATAGGAGCTTTCCTCTATTCAGCCTGCAGTCCATCCATCCTACAGTGGACACAGCTTGAGACACACCAACGAACACATCATGCAGTGGCAATGATCCCAGCGCCACGCCTCAGTCCTCGAGGGTGTCCGGTGTTCGACTCGGCTTTAACAAGACGCCCGTAAAACGGCAGATCCAGCACGACTGGGACCTACAGCGCGTATGCCAGGTTCAGGACGCACAGATTGCCTGAAGCTGTCCTGAGCTTACCGACTGCCAGAGAATTGCTGGACATCAAAGTGGGCGGCGTTGGAAGGCGCCGCCTGCTGAGAGAGCGAGGAGCATTCGGCTATGAGAATCGATATTGACACAGCGAGGAAGAGGCCCTCGCGGATCAACCTCAAACGGCATGGGATCGCATTCAAGCACCTCCTGTGCTTGATTGGCTGCATTGGGGCAGCCATCACACTGCACTTCGGAGTGCTGCTCATCTTCCCGAACATGCCGTTCTTCCTGGCGCTGGTGTTGCTGATCGTTCTCACCTTCGCGTGTGTTTACGGGTATCTCTACCGGGAAACGAGGCCAGCCCAATGACCTGGCCCGAAGCATTTCTAGGAGCTTTCATCGTTGTGGCCGCTGTCCTTTTCTTTGGATTTGTCACAGACGCAATCAAAATCAACATCGGCGGAAGATAGCCGAAATGGAGACTTCATGAGCCAGGGTAAAGGCATTTCAGACGCCGTCCGCGAATCGATCCGCGACTGGATCACTCCAGACGTGGCTGAGAAGATTCGCAGCGCGGCAAAGGAAGATCAACGCAATTTCATGTATCTGCTGCGCGACGCCAAGAGCTGGGTTCGTCGTGTCCGCCGTGGCATTGCCAACGGCTGGGAGCGGGACTACGACTGCAAGCAGATTCCCGGCGGCCGGGTGGGCCTTCGGGTCCACACTGACTCGGCAGATCGCTACATCAAGTACGTCACCTTCCGCGTCGACGGCAAGCTGATCGGCGGCGGAGTGGTCAACGTGCCCAGTGTTCTGGTCGGACAAGCAAGTCTGATGGGCCGCAGAATCCAGAACGCATCGTTCGCGGCAACTGAGGCAACGCCGCGGTTCCGTCCATTCACAGCCAGCGAGCTTGCCAAGCTGACCACCGAATTGGAGTACGGTGACAGCGGCATTATCGACAGCATGTTCGAGGAAAGAGCCTAGCCAATGTTCAGTGTCTTAAAGAAGGCGGTTGCCCTGCAGTTCGATGTCATGAAGGGGCATCAACTGTACCGGGTGCAAGTCGACAAGGATCAGCTGTGGGATGTCTATCTCAGCAGCTTCCCGGCGGGCTCGAACCCGCTCTACAAACAGCGGACTGAGCATGACTGCCAGTGCTGCAAGAGCTTCATCCGTGCAGTAGGCGGTATAGTCGCCATCATTGACGGACAGCTCGTGAGTCTCTGGGATGTTCGTGTCGGCAATCCCTACCAGCCGGTGGTTGATGCGCTGTCCGCCCTGGTCAAGTCGTCCCCGATCGACAACATCTTCCTGCACACCGAACGCACTGCAGGGACGGATGGGAACCTTCAGCAACTTGAATCAAAGGAAGTTCTGGCCTGGGAGCACTTCTTTATCACGCTTCCAACAACCTGTGTTGTCCGTGGCGATGCCATCGGTCCACAACTGTCGGACTTCCGAAGTACCAAGGATGTGCTTCTCCGTGGTCTCAAGGAGATCACACTGGAATCGATCGACACTATTCTTGAGCTGATCAGCCAGAACTCGTTGTACCGCGGTGAGGAGCACACTTTCGAACTGACCAGCTTCCGCAAGCTGAAGGTGGAGTTCGCCAAGGTGCGTAGCGTCGAAGCGCAGGATCTGTTCGCCTGGCTGCATGCCAAGGCTGTTCCGGCTGCGGTATCAAGGATACGTGGCAACGTTATCGGATCGCTGCTCACGGACTTGTCCGAAGGCCGGGAAATGGATGCAGCCGTAGCTTCTTACGAGTCGAAGGTCGCACCCACCAACTACAAACGGCCGACTGCTCTGATCACCAAGGGAATGATCGAGAAGGCGCGTACCACGATCGAGGAGCTGGGGTTCACCTCTGCTCTGGATCGTCGCTACGCCACCATCGAAGACATCACCATCAACAACATTCTCTTCGCGGACCGCAAGGCCAAGAAGGCCATGAATGTCTTCGACGGTCTGGCTAGCGCAGTTCCTGAGAAGGTACCCAACCTGGACAAAATCGAGACGGTGTCCATCGAGGACTTCCTTGCCAACGTGCTGCCCAAGGCAGAGTCGTTGGAAGTGATGTTTGAGAACCGTCACGCCGGCAACCTGCTCAGCTTGATCTCTCCCGTCGATCCGACGGCCAAGACCATGTTCAAATGGCCGAACAACTTCTCCTGGTCCTATGCAGGAGAACTTGCTGATTCCATCAAGGAACGTGTCAAGCGCGCCGGCGGCGCCGTAGACGGCGACCTTCGCTGTTCGCTGTCCTGGTTCAACTATGACGATCTAGATCTGCATCTCATCGAGCCTGGAGCATCTCGCACGACAATCAATGGCGAAGAGATCTGCTTCAGCAACCGGCGGTCAAGAGCGGGTGGTGAACTCGATGTGGACATGAATGTGGGCTCTGGCGGTAGCCGAAGCGCGGTCGAGAACATCACATATCCCGATCGTAGGACTATGCGCGAGGGCCTTTACAGGCTATTCGTTTACAACTACAACAAGCGGGAGACCGTGGACGTTGGGTTCGAAGTTGAAATCGAATTCGATGGCGTCGTTCGCACGTTTGCTCATCCGAAGGCTGTTCCTGCCAACACTGCTGCGGTCGTGGCGGAATTCAATTACACCCACAAGGGCGGATTGGAGATCGTCAAGTCGCTTCCTTCATCGCAGGCGGCCAAGAATCTCTGGGGTATTCCAACCCAGACCTTCCACAAAGTGTCCGTTCTCATGCTCTCGCCCAACTACTGGGATGAGAAGACCGTCGGCAACAAGCATTACTTCTTCATGCTCGACGGCTGCCTCAATGATGGCAAGGCCCGCGGGTTCTTCAACGAGTTCCTGACCGACAGCCTCAACGTGCATCGCAAGGTGTTCGAGGTTGTTGGCTCGAAGATGAAGACCGAGGAGTCGGATCGCCAACTGAGCGGCATCGGCTTCTCATCCACACAGCGGAACTATATATTGTGCCGCGTGAAGGGCAGCTTCACCCGTACCCTCAAGATCACCTTCTAACCAATTCACCCAGGAGAAAGAATCCATGTTCGAGAAAGCAGCACGTTTGAAGCTGCGGTTCGATACGTCCAAGGGCCTCGTCACCGTCGAGGACTTGTTTGATCTGCCGCTGACCGTTCGCAACGGAGGCGCCAGCCTCGACAACATCGCCAAGGGCATTGCTCGTCAGATCAGGGAAACCGAGACTGAGAGCTTCGTGCTGACCACGACCAAGGCCGACACGATCCTGCAGCTCAAGCTGGAGATCGTCAAGCACGTTATCGCCGTGAAGAAGACCGAAGCCGAAGAGGCCGAGCAGGCCGCGAATAAGAAGGCCCAGAAGCAGAAGATTCTCGGGATTCTCGCCAGGAAACAGGACGAGGCGCTCGAAGGCGCTTCCGAAGATGATCTGAAGAAGCTACTCGAGACGCTGTAACCCACCAGCCAGGGCCGTTAGACGACGGCTCTGAGCTGAAGGAGCTTATGAAATACCGCAGCTGGCAGAAGAGACCACATGTGGTCTCAGCCGAGGAGTGGCCGATTCTCAATCACGAACGCGGCCTGCTGATTGACAAGACGTTCGAAGGCAGACTGACTGAAAAGGAACTCCACCGGCTGGCCTATCTGACACGCGTGGCCGATCGCTATCTCGAACAATGGGATCTGCCAAGAATCAAGAAGCTGAAGGAGCTGGAACATGCAGTTAGTCGAACTGCTTAACAAGGCCAACACGGCCTATCCCGACAACTATCTCTCCGAGTATTTCGATGACAAAACCGGAGAGTCCACAACTCCCATCGCCGGCGATACGTTGGCCAAGTTCATCGTTGCGGAGCTGCGGGAAACCTTTGACCCTAATGCTACTGACGAACAGCAGCATGAAGTGGGCCGCCAGGTGCTGAACAGGGCGGGCGACACCTTGTACGAAGTGTCGATCTCTCTCGGCACGGACTAATCACGTTTGCGAAACCTGCAGGAGGAACATGCTCTTCTGGCTGCGGTTCTTCGCTTTGGTCTTGTTGGCAGCAACTGTTAGCGAACCAACAACCAGGCAACCAGTAGCACGACCGTGCTGCATTGCCACAACGCCGTTCACGGCACAGGGCCGCGCTAGTCTCCAGGATTGGTCAGCGCCCACCGGCGGAGCTGTGGGTAACAATGCCGCCCCAACAAGGTAATGAGAGATCTTCAGAACGGCGGGTCTGTAGACTGCAGACCCGCCTGTTCTGCCGGAGACCTATGGCAGCAAAGAAGTATTTCGAGTTCAACACCGACGCCGAGTGCCGAGCTTTCGTCAAGGGCGTCCTCTATGTGAACGATGGAACGATCCGAGTCGAGGGGACCTTTGATGTTCCTGGCGCAGGCAATCGTCGCTTCATCGACACCAAACGGTATGTCCATATCCTCGATCTCGATGGATCTCGCTCAGATTCGGACAAAGTGCCCCCACGTTGGAGGAATCGTTCCAAGATCGAGCAGGACTGACCATGTTCATCCTCTTCATCAAGCTTCTGGATGTCCACCCCGATGGCTTAAAGTCCGATGTGCTTGAGCTGGAATCGCTGGAATTTGAGTCGAAGCCGAACGCAACACAGGTGACGGAAGCTGCGATAGCCGCGGCCAAGGCGCTTCACAAGGAACTCGGCGAACCGCCGGAAGCAGATTCAATCTTCCATCACAACACCGATCCCTGCATTGGCCTGATGGACGTCGGAACGCACGATTACTAATCCGGAGGGCGTATGGGCTTTATCAGAACGTTGGCCCGTGCCGCCATTCTTTGGGGCCAGGAGAACGCATTGGATGTGTTGAGTGCAGTTGTTCTCCCCTGCACCAACAGCGCAGTCACACGCGCGCTTGGGCGTACCCCGAGCCGCTGGATTACGAGGAACCTCTGGAATGTCAGGACGGTTGATGGAGCTATCCTTGGGGGCTTGGCGCCTGTTCAATCAGGTGCTAAATACACTCTCCCAAAAGGGCTGCCAAAAGTCAGCTCGCGCGTTCTCGCCATCGAGAACGAACCGCATACTGTTGATGGTTTCAGCGGAGTCATCGCGTCCGGCTATGGTAAGGGAACCAAGACCCTCCTAGCCGACGAGACTGTGGCCGTGAAGATCGGGACCAAGATGTTCCTGTCCCGGATGAACTACCACTTCCATGAGGCCGATAAAGCCGGCCCTCATTTCGACCTGGTTGTCGCCGATGTGCCTCCCGGCACAGAGCAATGGGAACTGAACATTCCCCGCGGCGATTACAAAGGCCGGTACGCATTCATCACGACCGAGAAGGGCGTGATCGTAATTCCCATGAACGACGACGGCCTGGCGTTGGAAAAACCCTCCTACTCTCTCAGACCCAAAGAGTTCCTGGAACAAGTCGGGCGGGATAACACGAAGGCTGCTATTGGCTTTGCCGAGCGCCGCGTCAAGGACGTCATTGTCCCCGCCCAACCTTCACAGCAGTGGGTCATCGAGCATAAGCTCGATGGCTCGCTTGCCAACTTCACCATCGGCAAGGGCCGTGCTGTATTTCATTCGCACCGGCCAACAGGAGAGACCTATTACGACCGGATTCCTCAGCTCGAGGATCTGCACAACCACTCCCGGTTCTTCACATCTCGCAAGCTGATGCCTTATCCCGACCTGGAAGGAACCGTCGGCAAGGTCGAACTCTACCATCCCGATGGCGTTGGCCGCGTGGCTGGCATCTTGAACGCGCTTCCTGAGCGCGCGCAGGAGATCCAGCGACTTCGTGGCCCAGCGACCGCTCACTGCTGGGACTTGGTCAAGTACAAGGGCAAGGACGTAAGTGGTTTGCCCTATGTCCAGCGCCGGTACCTGGCTGAGAAGGTCATAGATGAGATCAGGTTCTTCAACAGCAACTGGAATATGGTCCGTGCCTGCAAACGTGGGGAGGATCCAATTGCTTTCTACAACGAGATTGTTTCTCTTCCGCTACCTTTTGGCGAAGGTGTTGTCGTCAAAGCAGCCGGAGATCCCGCTGGCGGAACGTGGTTCAAGGTCAAACAGGTTGACTTCGCTGACCTGGAATTGGTTGAAGTGCTGCCGGGTACGGGCAAGTACAGCGATTCGGTCGGGCGACTGGTTGTTCGGAATCCGGAAAACGGAGCACTCGGAGAGGTCGGCTCATTCGCAATCACGGATGAGAGGCGTGAATGGATCTGGACTCACCGAGAGAACGTGGTCGGAGCCGTCGTCAAGATTCGAGTGCAAGAGATAACCGACCGCGGAGCACCGCGTGCCGGTGTCTTCATGGATTTCCATGAAGGCAAAGGCCCAACCGAAACAGGCTTGTTGATGTACAGCGAAAGCCTGGCCGGCGGCGACCAAGAGCAAATGATGCGGACCAAGTACGCGTTGATCGCGGCCGCAGGATGGAAGAGGTAACTCACGGTGCATCACACACGGAATGCTATCGGAGGGCGCTATGGGTTCCTTCGTCTTTGTGGTGCTGGTCCTGGGCTTCATCTGGATCGTGCGAGGTCTGGCTAAGGCAGAACAACGCCGTCAATTGGCCCGGCAGGCCGGCTTCACAGAGGAAGAGATCAATCGGATCGACCAGAAGAATCTGGCGATCCAGACATTTCTTGCCGGGTTGATTGTTGGCCCGACGACATTCATCGGAATGATCTTTCTGACGTGCTTGTTGGTCTGGGTTCTCTTTCCAGTAGGTCTGCTAGCCACGCTGGTCCTTTGGTCCTTGTACCTGAAGTGGTTACGCTCATTTTACCGGGAGAACTGATATGTCCGCATCGCACGCCACGATCGCTGCTGGGTACGTCAGCATGGCAGAGCAGGAACTCGAGCAGGATCTGGCCTCGACAATGAAAACGATCCTGGACCGAGATCCCAATATCGCACACCGCGCGCTGGTCTTCGTTCTTCAGGACGAGTGCCTGGTGACTTTTGAGAAAGCAGACTCTCACATCAAATCGCACCGGGAGGTGTAGCCGTGTTCATTGAAGGAGATTCAGTCGTTGGCGTCGACGCCAAGGAACTCTTCGACTTCTTCGACGATCTGCTCGATGTAGATCCGGGCCTGGACGACTCCGACCTGGTTGAAGAAGTCAGCGACGAGTACGACCTGGATTACGAGGATGCGCTGGAAGCCGTCTCGCAGTACAACATCCATCTCGAAGAAGAGTCGGACTTCGATGACGACGAGGAAGACGAAGAAGAGGATTTCTGATGGAGATCTTTGTCTTTGGATCGAATCTCGCCGGCCGGCACGGCGCCGGCGCTGCTCTTGAGGCCAAGAAACGCTGGGGCGCGATCTACGGCCGCGGCGAGGGACTGCAAGGGCAGTCCTATGCTCTTCCAACCAAGGATGCAACTCCCTGGCCGGATCGACCCAAGACATTGTCCTTGGAGATAATCCGGGAGAAGATTGTCGACTTCCTCGAATTCGCCCAGCTTCGATCAGACCTGACCTTCCGCATGACCCGTATAGGCTGCGGGCTGGCAGGCTACAAGGACCACCAGATCGCTCCCATGTTCTGGGGCGCGCCACAGAACATCATCTTTCCAACGGAATGGCTGCCTTACCTCGACCGACGCAAAGCCGCCTGAAAAGGAGTTCCGCTTGTCTCTTGCACAACCAGTTGTCGCCATCATCGGAACCCGGAACCCTGACCACCAGCAGGAACGGAAGGCTCGCTTTCTTTCCTATGAGTTGAGCCACAACCACAACTGCACGATCAGCACGGGCGCTGCCTACGGCATCGACGAGGCCGCCATGAAAGGCGCTCTTGCCGAGAAGCTGAATGTATATCTGCCCTGGTCCTCCTACAACCGGGAGATCATTCCTGACCGCGCGAAGATTGTTGTAGCTTCCGAAAGGCTGCACCCTCACTGGTATGCCTCTGTCACCAAGTACCATCCGGCGGCAAACCGCCTCAAACCCGGCGTACGCTCACTCCACGCCAGAAACTACGGCATCCTCGAACACGCCGACTTGGTGATTGCCTTTCCCAATGCAGATGGTGGCGGCGGAACAGGACAGGGGATTCGCATCGCCGAGGCTCTGAACATCCCTGTGATGCAGTTCAACAAAGGAGCGGAATCGGTTCTGTTCAGCTGCATGCTGTCGAACGCTTTGCTCTATCTCGACCGCAAGAAAGCGGATGCAATCGCCGCCTGACGAAAGAGAGAACCCCGATGTCTATGTTTGAAATCGTCCCACCGGAGCCGGTTGTCGTTTCCGACAAGCTGGCTGAGAAGATCCTGCAGTTCATCGGATCCTTTATGCACGCCGACTGTTCTTCCATGGCTGAGGCGTTGTTCGCAGCAGTTCCTGAGTTGAAACTGGTCGACAACGCGCTCACCACGATGGAAACGGTCTACAACGACTGCCTGCTGACCCAACAGGGAATCAGCGACCTCGACGGAAAGAACCTGGCCGCAACCATGGACAACATCCAGGAGAGCTTCCAGGCACTCACTGGCCACGAGTGCCGGCCGTGTGACTTCAACATGGACCCCGGCGCCGGCAGAGAGCCGGAAGACGGCGAGGACGATGACGAAGACGCCCAGCAGTCAGTGGGAGAAGACGGCAACCAAGTCGCTCATCCTGCCGAAGACTGAAACGGCTAGGTGTTTCACCCTATAGACAGATTCGACCTATTGGCCGGCAAGGCCCACGCCATCCGCGCGCGCGATCCTCCTTGAGGAAGGCGAGAGCGAGGACTGCGGTGCGCAGGACCGGGTGAACTGTTCTGAACTCACAGTCAGGAGAAACGCGGTGTCAAAGAAGACTTCGCTCACGATGATTATGCCGACGTCGGACAAGGACTGGTGCGCCGACGTAACCAACTATCCAGGTGCGGTTCTGGTGTTCTTCGCCGCCGCCTGGTGCGGTCCTTGCAAGCAACTGAAGGCTGTGGTTGAGACCGTTGCCGAAAAGCACTCCAACTTGAAGGTTGTCGAGTACGACGTGGATGCAGAACAGGGCCAGACCATTGCTTATGGTGTCAGGGGTATTCCTACCCTGATCCTGTTCAAGAGCGGCAGCCGTGCCGAGACGGTCACGGGCTATCAGTCTGTGGCGTCGGTGGAGCGGATGCTCGCCAGGCATCTGGACAAGGCGGCTTAGTCGGCACTTATTAGAAGCTACAAAAAGCATATTCAATATTCAGAACCCGCAGCGTGCCCGGCTGGGCCGCTACCGGCCCTGGAATGCCATTATTTGCCCCATTTCAAAGCTATTTCTCAGGTATCCTTCCTCAACTCCCCTCCGTCATCCAGATTGGTTTTGCCTGACTGCCGCGTCTATCCGACCGGCAGCGGCAAAGCCTCCATTCGGCGCAGCATGCTTCCAGACAAGTGTCGCGTGAGACGGCTCTCCGCCAACAATAACAGTAGCAGCGGGCATGCCTGATGAGGTGTCCGCCCGTCTTCACTTTCTGCTGCGGCGAACTGGTCGGGGACCATGTTCCGAACCTTCGCTCGCCGGGACCAATCTCGGTCATCCAGCTGTCCCAAACAGGAAACGCAATTCAAGGGCAATGAACATGTGCGTATGTCAAAAGTGCTCGTCGAAACGAATGCGACGGGCTGTTTGCGCTGATTGTCACGAACAGATGATGACACGATTAGGAACCGAAATCCGCAGGCTCCAAGGAGAAATCCTGGAGTTGCAAGTATCAGCAAACCTTCTGCGTGTAATTGGCCAATCTGCTGTTCGTCGATTCAGGCAAGGAAACGCCGATGGGAGCTTTGGTAGTTCAACTGATCTTGTCAAACTGACGGCAGATCAAACGCCATAAGGGTTTTCCCTGATGGTGCAACCTGTTCTTGGCCAGTAAAACCAAGGAGTGGTCCTGATGCCATGAAACACATCAGGTGGTGGAGGATGTCACGAGTTCAACCGTGATGCCCCAAAAGATGCCTACGACGCAGTGCCAGTGAAGCCATGCTGTACGGCTTCACCTAGCACTCGGATCGGGCATTAAGACCGGTGGGAGCGAGTCCGGCGGAACAAAACGCTCATGACTGGACCACACAGGATGGATCCCGTCAGTCTTGATCCTGAACACGGTGAAAGAGACAGGAACAACAATCCTGTGTGGCTCAATCATTAACCCAACCGAAAGAGGAATTCGAATGGCAAAGAAAGCCAAGAGCTTTGAGCAGTACCTGGTGGAATACATTGCAACCGCAACCGTCGAGCAAACCCAGACCGCGCTGAACTTCTTTACCGCGATCGCCAGCCAGAAGATCGCCGCCAACGCACCGGCGTCCGCTGCGAAGCCCGTCAAGACAACCAAGGCAGCCAAGGCAGCCGCTTCGGCGCCGACCCCCATCAGCTCGGTCACGCTGACTGCCGCGGCCTAACAAGTTCTTCAACCGGAAGGTTGGCTTGATAGCAGCCATCCTCCAAGGAGTGAGTCGTGACACGGGGACTGCCGGAGACGTATCGGAATGGTATGCGTGGCAGTTCGGGGTGCAGAGATGAAGCAGGCCGGCTGCTCGCCGGGAATTGCTGCATTCACGCCAAACGCTATTGGCACGCGGGTCGCAGTTGACACGTTTCTTGCTACGCAAACTGCGGCTGGCCTGGTAAGGCGAGACATGGACTCTTTAGCGTAACAGCACACCGGTTGAAGTATTGAGTCGGGAGTAGCTCAAGAAGTAGAGCGGCCTGCGGAGACGCGTTAATCCGCCGGAGAGATGACGGTGACAAATCCGTCCCCTGGCACGAGATCGGTTCTTCGGAACCAACGAAGCAGAGGTGGGAGAATGCCCCAACCAGCCGTGGTACGCGCTCTGGTAAGTCTTCGGACGGCCCAGGAAATAAGCTGTCAATTCATAGCGCGCATGGAGCTAATCGGTGAATCACAGCATTCTGGCGATTGTGGGTGGCGAACGCAGCGTAACCCTCTGATGGTTTGATAGGTGACCCAATTTCGGAACCTTCGGAGCCGGGCTCGGGCTGGCCTAATAAGCCTTCTGGGCTCGGCTCCTCAAATGGGGCGATGGTGAAACTGGTAGACACACCGGACCGATAATCCGGCGCAACAGTGCTCAACCCTGCAGGATAGGCGCAACCGGGCTGCATGACCGGCGTTGCATGGAGGTTCAAGTCCTCCTTGCCCCACCATGAATGGAGAAACAATGCAGGACGAGTATGCGTTAAAGAACGGTATCAACTATCGAGCTGATGGGTATGCGTTCTGCGATCGCTGCGGCTGCAATCAGATTGTCAACGACCGCTGTCTCAAATGCGATGTGACGCCGACTGAAGCGGATCGGAAATTGGCCGACGAGATCAGAAGCCGTTGCTATCGGACAAGCGCGGGAAGAATTCCAGGCTGTTACGACGGCCGTCCCGAGAGCTTTGATACAGAACGGGCTGCTTGTATTCTCGCGGCGATGAGAGTGTCGGGAAGCAAATTTGTTCCGGTGCAGCCGGAGCCACAAGCGGGCGTGAATACGGGTTGTGAATCCCGTCCTGGTGCGTAAGCTCAGGTCGTCCAAGATCAAGGACAACGCCACCCCTCCCGCCGGGTTACCCCGGTGAACCCTTTCCCGGCGGGAGATTTGAACCAGAAAGTGAGTGCCAAATGCAACTTGGAAGCGCATTCGTTTGCGATTGTCGTGTGAAGATCTTCGGGTTTATCCCAACCCCATGGGTGTGTGGCGGCATCATGAAGCCCGTTACCCCCGAGCGCACCAAGCTGCGGTGCATTGAGTGTGGACATGAGAAGGCTTTTCCATGTGCCCTCAGTCAAGTCAAGAGACTCTGCCGCGGCCTTGGCTTTGCTGTGGCCGTTGCCATGGTTGCCCTGATCTTCGCACCCACTGTCTACTCAGCTCCTCCAGAACAGCCCCTCAGCTCCTGTCATCAGTTCGTTCCCTATGGGACACCTCTGACCATCAGGGGAGAATTGCTCACGGCTGACAGTACGCACGCCTACATTTGCCGGCGAGCCTATCTGGTATACAGCGATGAGGTGGCCAAGCTTCCGGAGTGGGTGTCTTACACCCTGACGCCTGAACATGCGGTTGGCTGCGAAGTGCGCAGCAATGCCTTTGCCGCCGACGATACCCTCCCGGAGGGCGGTCGCGCCAAGCCGGCTGACTATGTGGGCAGCGGATTCGATATGGGCCACATTGCTCCGGACGGCGACATGCGCTGGGATCCGGATGTGGAACGGGAGAGCTTCATGCTCTCCAATATGACGCCTCAGCGCCCGGGTTTGAACCGAGGGTTGTGGAAGCTGCTCGAGACGGCGGTTCGCGCCGGCGCCTACGAGAGCGGTCATACCTATCTGATCTATGCCGGGCCAGTCTATGACGTGGCCACGGACAAGAAGATCGGCACCGACCAAGTGGATGTGCCCACGGGTTTCTACAAGATCGTGGTCGATACCGTGACGGGCCAGTACGTCGCCTTCCTGTTTCCTCAGGCCGGCGATCTGGGCAACGACCTGGACAGTGTCCACACGATGCTGACCAACGTCGAGGCTAAGGCCGGGATCACTTTCCCACTGCCGCCGAATGCCGTTGAGTCGAAGATCTGGGTCTACAACTTCAAGAAGCTGACCAAGGACACGAAGGCCAAATGTCACAAATAGGCGAGATTCCCATGAGCTGGGTGAGCTTCAGTTCCCACGGACGATGGGATGCCCCGTTCTGGCTCAAAGTGAACGATGTTCTGGCCGCTCGGGTGAAGGGGCGTCCCTTCACCGAAGCAGAAGTCAAGAGTGTGGTTGAAGAGATCGAGGCGCGCAAGGAGTTTCCTGGCGGCTCGATGCTTCGACCGTTACCAACACATGTGGAGTGTCCGAAATGCCTCAGCTGGAATGTAGATTCAGTCGAGATAACCATTCGGACAACCAAGAATGATATGCGGACCACCGAGACCGCGGCACAATACAACTGCCGTCAGTGTCTCAACGAGTGGACAGCACAGGGGTGATGTGCAATCCGGTTCGGCACAGTGGTCTCCAAAGCCACGGAACGCAAGTTCACTGCAGGTTCAAATCCTGTCGCCCCTGCCAATTTGAAGGAGCACGATGCCAGACAATTGTGATTTCTGCAGTCAGCGCCTAGCCACACGACATTATGACGCGGGCCAAGACATCTTGGTTCGCATGTTTGTGGAGTCCGGGCCGGAAGTCGGCCCCGCTCACAACTACACGCGTGTCTGGGCTGCCTGCGAGCGGTGCTCGGCCTACATTGACCGTGGCGACATCGCCGGCCTCAAAGCGCTGGTCTTCAGCCTGTGGAACGAGAGTCCGGAGTTTGTGGCTCTGATGGCCGATCCGGATGGACGAGCCTTAGCCAAACAGATGCTGGACACCGTCTACGACACCCTCGCTACAACGACGATGGTGCGAGTGAAGTGAAATGACTTTGGTATCCCATCCTGTTGGATGAAGCCTGCTTGCGCGAAGGCGCGCGCCGCTTCCTGATGATGGCCGACGACCTTCACGAAGCCTACGAAGTACCCTGCAACGGAGGAACCGATGGCAAGGTTTGAGATCGAAGTACCCGAGCTTCACTGGGCCACCAAGGAAGTGGAAGCCGAGACCATCGAAGAGGCTTTCAAGAAAGCCCTCGAAGGTGACGAGGACGCGGAAACAGCGTGTGAATACAGCCGAACCTTTGAGCCCAGCGAAGTTCACTGGGAAGGCCGGCAGCTACCCAAGACCATGAAGCCCGAACCCGCAACACACGTTTGGACGGGCACTGAGGTTAAACCTCGGTAGCCTCAAGCTGCGGAAAGAGACTGCGTACCGGTCGCGCCAACGATCCGGTCTCACCGCCCGTGCCCTGTGTTTCTGACGGGAACGTTTGGCGATGCTCCTATCGGGACACAGGGACGGAAAGGTTGAAGATGATCGATTCATTCATGGGCGAATATCGTTGGTTGTCGAACTTCCATGAGGCGCCGCTCTGGCATAGCGGCCACCTGTACCAAAACAGCGAGAGTGCGTATCAGGCAGCCAAATTGTTGCCGCGGGACGAGGAATACAGGCTCAAGTACGAGAGCACGGATGGCAAAGGCGCCAAGAAGCTTTCGAAGGAGCTGAAGCATCTCACGCGGCCGGACTGGAAAGAGATCAGTCTGATCGTCATGTCCGAGGTGGTTCATGCCAAGTTCGCCCAGAACAAGGACATTCGCATTCAGCTGGTGAATACCTTCCCTCACGATCTTGTTGAGGGCAACACCTGGCATGACTATTTCTACGGTGTCTGCAATGGCCAAGGCACGAACTGGCTGGGCCGGATTCTGATGGCCGAGCGGATGTACTGGCTTGACCTGATGGCGAACAAGAGTTGGGAGCGCAATGATCAAGGCATTTCTGGAGTGGTGGCGCTGGAACAAACTGCGGCGTGAATACAGCCGCAAGGTGAAACGCGCGAACAAGTGGTGGACCGGATGAAACGGTACCGCGACTAGGAGAGAACCACATGGCAAACTGGTACGGCAGTGCACGCAGCAACTACTTTGCGGTAAAGGATGAGGCTGCTTTCCGCGCGTGGGCAGCCAAGCGCGGCCTGGAGGTTTGGGAAGAAATGGAAGAGAAACCGGCCGACGGCAAAGATCCCAGAAAGCTGTTTGGAGTTGCGCCGGATGACGCTGTCAACGACAGCGGCGGTTGGCCGACGGTCGATCTCGGTGCAGACGAGGACAATGATGAAGTCGATCTTGTAGCCGAGCTGGCAGAACTGATTCAGGACGATCAGATCGTTGTCTTTGAGCAAATAGGCAGTGAAAAGCTGCGCTACATCAACGGGCATGCAACGGCCTTCAACAGCGCCGGCGAACGCATCGATCTCGATCTGGACGACATCTACGACAAGGCCAAACGCCGGTTCAATGTCACGGCAATCACACTCGCACAATACTGAGGAATCATGGCAACTGACGCACTGAGAGCTGAGAAATGCGGATGTCTGTTTGAAAGCAAGAAGGTACTCAGGCGTTGCCTACAGCACGGCGCCCGGCTGCCGCTGCAAGGCAGCGGCGTCGTTCTGGTGAACCCGAAATACGTCCGTAATGTTGGTGGTGTCCTGCGCACCTGTTCCTGCACGGGAATTGACAACCTGCTGTGGACAGGAAAGCGGGTCAATCCCCATGACTATGACAGGCTGCCGCGGGAAGAACGCATGCGCGGGTATGCCGATGTTCAATGGGGCACCAGCGATAAGCCTCTCGACCTGTTCGAACCGGGGATTACACCGGTGGCGATCGAGGTCGTAGAGAACGCAGAACCACTGAACGACTTCATCCATCCCGACCGGGGAGTTTACCTCTTCGGACCCGAGGATGGTTCCATTCCGCAGGTCTACCGCGCGCTCTGCCATCGGTTCATCAAGATCCCGGCCTACCACTGCTTCAATCTGAGCGTGGCTGTCGGAATCGTCTTGACCCACAGGCTGTGCCAACGAATCACGATGGGCATACAAGACCCGGTGACGGTCGGCCAGGCAGAGCTTCGCGGTTACGAGCATCACGATACCGACGTGATCGAACAGATCGGCTGGGATCCCCAGTAGGAGCACACATGTCGGAAAGCATTTCGATCATTCGCAGTTACCAAGATGGTGTTTGCCCAGACTGTGGTCTGGAAATCCCTCTTGAGGTCGTTGCCGGCCAAGCGTGCCAAAACTGTGGCCATGTATTTGTTCCGCCACACCCTTCAGATGATGAGGAAACTTCCATGCTAGACGAAGCGAAAAGCCTGATCAAGGCCATCAAAGAGTTCGACGTGGTCAAGGAAGGCGATTCTGGCGATGCGGAATACGATGCCGCATTAGAGATGGAAGACGCATCGAAAGCATTTCTGCGCGCGGCGAGCGCCCGGAACATCGAGCTAGCAGAGCTGATCGATCAAGAGCTGCCGGAATAGATGTGGGAGATGATGGGCGGTGGTATCGGATAGCCCGCCGGTCTTGCGCCGGTTTCCTGAGTCACGAATGGTGACCGCGAGCGATGACGCTGCGGTGCAATGCCGCTGACCTGGGAATTGCAGGTTCAAATCCTGCCATCTCCCCCAAGACCTAAGCAGTTTCCCTTATCCCAATTTGCAAGCTCACAGTTCAGTCTGGTTGTAGCCAGACAAGGAGACCCATGCTTCGTCCCAGCAAATACAAGAGCCCTGCCTACGTGCTGTGCAAGCACGTTTGGAACAGGAATCAGGAGGCCACACCTGGACATGCGTGGCAACGCCTAAACCATTCCATGCACTCGGCAGTCGTGCTTGCGATCACCAGCGGCATGAGATTTATGAAGTGCGACTTCAAGAAACTCATGGACGACTTTCGGGGCGGTTATTGGTTTGGCTGTGAACACGAGCGGTTTTACAGCGCCGCGGTGGACGTTCGCAACATCTCCGCCTGCCAGGCATACGAAGAATGGGCCGGTCGGAAGCCCTTCATGCTCGAGGGTGAGCGAATGTTTGTCGGCCGCCAGTTCATCTGGGACGGACATCGAGTGACCTGCACCAGTATCACGCCAGACCACTTCATCGCCGTAGAACCGCGAGGAGCAACAGAGGATCATGTGTGGGTCGATAAGGTGGAGCGATTCACTCGATATGACCGCACACCGAAACGGCGATTCAAGATCACCCGTCCGATGGTGAAGGCTCTCAAGAGCACATCAAGGGCTGCCAAGTGCTCTCAAAAGCAGACGGAACAGGTTGCGGCCTGATGGCTAAAGCAACCGGCGCAGAGATCATGGAGTTCTACGACCATCATTGGCCGGAGGGCTACTACCACGACGACAGCCAAATCGAATTCCACGATCAGAACCCGCCGCCGGAAGCAACGGACGACATCTGGATTCTTGAGCCAGAGACAAAGTACGATCTCGAACAGTGTGGCGTTCTGATAAGCGAAAAGGACGGCGAAGCGATTGATTTCGCGCTGGCCTTCAATCGGTGGAAGAGAACCCGGGATGTTGCGATTCTGGCTGTTCACGTCCCCAAGGCCCGTGAACAAGAGATTCGTGACTACCTGAAGCTACAAGGCTGTAAGGTCCAATGAACCCGAAACTGTTGCCAACCGTAATGGTGGCGCTCTCCCTGGGTTTGGTAGCCGGCGAGACTCTGCTTTACTGAACGCTGGAGAAATCATGGGTAAACAAGTCGTATTCACAGACCTCGAATGGGAGTTCTTCCAGCAGCAGACCCATCAGGGTCTTCTCAACCTGGCCATGGACGCCTACGCCCCAGGACTGCCCACTTCTGCGCTTCCTCCTTCGCGGGAGGAACTGGTGGAAGACAACCTGGCTGAAAACTGCTTGGCCCGGTTGGCAGCGGCAATCACAGTACCAGATCCAGGACCCCCTGTGGCATCTCCGGGCGCTCCGCAGGCGATGGGGCCTGAGGTGGTTGGCTATGTGGCGCCTCCGCCGGAGCCGCCTCCAACGTTTTACTAAGCGATTGAAATCGCTCAATTGGTTGGATTGGGAGAAGACGATGGATTTCGACATTGAAGGTGCAGGTACTGGGATTTACTCCATTCAAGGCCGAAGCGAAGAAGGGGCCGCCTGGGTTCGGAAGAATGTTCAAGATTCCGATCCTCAAGGCTTAGCCTATACCGACGATTCCCGACTCGCGTTGGAAATAGTGAAAGGCGCATCGAACGATGGCCTTTCTGTTTCGATCGACGGTCGCAAATACACGGAGTAATCGAGTTTGGGTGCGGATGGGTAGCGGGCGACGGGTTGATATTCCCGCCGGCGAAGTCAGAGCAGGAGCTGAAAGGCGTTGACTGCAAGGACTTCGTGGCTGACCGGTGCACGGGAAACCAAGAGTAGGCCAAACGCAAAGTAGATTCAGTTCGAAACGCAAAGTAGCCCAGACGGAAGTACCTTCGACACACAGCGGACGAGGCTTTGGCTGCACCCAAAGCAAATTGGGCACGGAACAAGGCACCAGGTGGGTGACGCACACCACGATAAAAACGTTGACACTGTGCCCACAGATGCGGGTCAGGCCGTGGAGATTCCGGAAAGAACCGGCTCCAAAGTTGATTAAAGGCTCACTGGCGAGAGTCTCCCGCATCAAGTTTCCTCAGAAATGGGGAGTATAACGCTCGTGAGAAGACAGATCGTCTTCACGATTTCGGACGAGGGTTCGATTCCCTCCGGGTCCACCAAAGCCCTCATGCTTTAGCTGAAGTTCACCGAACTTCGGGGGAATGTAAGTCAGAGAGGGCTTTGGTGGGCCCGTCACGGTTTCGACGGAATCAGTGACGGATAGAGATGACGAGCCGGGTGGTGTGGCTGCCGTGTCGATCTTTGGATCGGCAGAAGGACACACAGACGCATATATGCCAACACTGGGTATGTCGCCAGCATGACGTTTGAGGTCTTCGAACCGGCCACGGCCGCGGAGAACACCCTGGGCGTTCTTGCTGCTGTCTAGTCCGAAAGACTAGACGGGGCCAAGTCTGCTTGGCCTGGCAACAGAAGGGCGCCTTCGGGCGCCCAGCAGGCCGGACGCGCATTATACAGAAACATCATGTATTCCATGTCACAAAAGATTCATAGGGGCTTTCCCCTATCCTCAATACGGCCATCTTCCGGCCTGATATTAGCTGAGAGGAAAAAAGGCCAATGATTCGATGTGTAATGGCGGACGACCATGTTCTGGTCCGTGAAATTCTGTGCAAGATCATGGAACAGACTTCCACGATCCGAATCATCGGGGATCATGGAGATGCGCGCGAGGCAGCAGAACATGCTGTCGACCAGAAGGTCGATGTTCTCATCCTCGATGTGAATATCCCAGGCGCCGATCCATTTGAAGCGGCTCGATGGGCCAAGTCTTCTCACTTTCCACTGAAAGTGATGTTTCTTACCGGATCAACCGAAGAAGAGCATATCCTCAATGCAGTCGAAGCTGGAGCCTCGGCCTACCTGACGAAGACGTGTGGTTTCGATGAGCTGCAGAAAGTGATTGCCAAGATCTATCGCGGCGATTCCCACTTTTCCATTCAGCCCAGATTTACCGGACATGAACACTCTGCCGGCTTCCATCGGCTGTCTCCTCGACAGAATGAGGTTCTAAAGATGCTCGCCGAGGGAAACAGCGTCAAGGAAATCTCCATCCTCCTCGGTTTGAGCGCAAAGACCGTGGAAGTGCATAAGTCGACCTTGATGGAGAAGATCGGGTGCCACAACAAAGTTCAACTCGTCATGTACGCGGTTCGCCACAAGCTGGTCCCCGTCAGTGTCTGACGAAGGTGCGAGGCGGCGATGAAACTGAAGATTGAACAGCTCGACTCTTCCGTGAAGGGCCGAGTGATCAGAAAGACGTACAAGCGGCGCAATGCCAAGTTGAATCGACGTCTGGCAAAGGCCGATTTAGAAAATGCACCGACCAAGCCTCGATACCGAGGGTATGTGTCGTGAGCCGGGGCGCCTTCGGGCGCCCTTCGTACGTTTAGGGGCTTTCCTCTATCCAATTCCAGCCAACAATTCCATAGGATGCAGTTGTATCGGAGAAACGATGAGAGAGTTCAGCGAGGTCACCTTGAAGGTGACCGTTGAGAAGCCGCATGTGGGCGAAACCCGGCAGTTGCTGGTGCAAGCGGTCGATACGATCCACGAGAGCAACTACGTGTTCGAGCATCAGGTGACGGACATAGATGTGCCAGCCCCGGCAAATGCGGACGAAGGGACTGAAGCTGAGGAGATCTCGGAAGAGCGAATCTATGTGATCGTTCCAAAAACCGTTCAGGTCACTCCGCCCGACAGTTCGCCGCGGTCGATTTCCATGGAGCCCGGCCGCCTGATGGCGCAGTGCGCCCATGTCGTATCGGCCATGCGTGGGTGCGAGATCATTAACAACGGCGATGAAGCCATTCTTGAGCCAATCACGACGATCGTGCTCAGCGTGCGAAACAGCCGGGAACTGAAGATGATTCGGGAAGCCCTCGTTCAGGACTCCTTGACGGGAACCGCCGGAATCGAAGGCAACTGCCGTTATCGGGTCCAATCATTCCACGACAGCAATCCTCCGTTCTATGGAACGGAAGAGACTGTCCTGACTGCCATCTGCACCACACCTGTTTGCAAGGCCGATGTGGACGCTGTAATCGGCCACCTGGAGCTATATGCCTGACAAAGAACTGTCCGCCGAGGAGCTTGCCGAGAAGCACGGGGAATGGAATTCACATCCCACACATTCGGTCACTGACTGGCAACAAGAGGTCAATGAGAACAACACTCGACGCGGCTATTGGGAATGGGTTGCCGCTCAGATCGAAGAGGAAGACGACAACTCAGAAGATGAGGAGCAGGAATAGCCATGGGTTTCATCTGTGCGAAGTGGATTCGTCTGGACGACGGTTGTGTCGCGCGGTGCGACAAAGACCACACCCATCAGGGTAGGCATCTGGACTCCATCATCGACATTTGCTGGCCGGACAACGATCCTCGAATGAAGGCCAACATGCCGGCAACCACGGCCGCCGAGCTGGTAAAACGTGTACAAGCACGACAGTTTGAACTTGCAAGAGCAATCGAGCAGCGCAACCACGCGATCGCAATGGAAAGCCCTTACGAAGCAGGCCAACTGATTCAGACATCAGATGGTACTCGCTATCGCCTCACGGCAGTTCAAGGCACCGTTCGAGCTTGTCCACCTTACGCTGGGATGCCAAACCTTATCGGTTATCGTCTTCCAGTCGAAGATGGCAAACCTCATTCCATCTACTACAAGGAAGGGGATGAGCCTGCAGTCATTCCCGAACCTTTGGAAGATGAAACGGCCGCAGTAACCTCGGAAGCAGCTTAACTACTGGCGGTTCATCTAACGGTAGGATAGTGCCCTTTGGAGGCGCTTATCGGGGTTCGAATCCCTGACCGCCAGCCACCGTGTAGCGCAGATGTGGTGGAATTGGCAGACACGCCAGCTTGAGGTGCTGGTGCCCGTAAGGGCGTATGAGTTCGAGTCTCTTCATCTGCACCAACTTCAGAAATAGGGAGAAGGCCTCTCGCGAGGCCAAAATCGCTCTTTGTTGTTATGCGGTGTTGGCGACCTTTCCCGGTTGTGGATTTGAAATCCAAATCGTGACGGGCCATTTTCAATAGTCAGGGCAGGAGCAGACCCAGTGGGAAGGGAGTCCTACGCCAGATCTGTAAGGCGATAGCAGTCGCCTAGAGATGGCTGAGTTAAGTGGATAAACGGAGTGACCGTTGAACGCCTTGCTAGCGGGATTGTTGTTCACACCGGCCCTGGCTCCGATTCGAGGATACGATGATCGTTTTGAAGATTGAGATGTGGCCCAGAGGTGAGGAAGCAAAGGCATACCTTCTCGGGTCCGCTCACATCTGGAACGACGCCACTGGAACGGCAAGCACTGGAAACTATGGTTTCAAGCTGTTTCGTAAAGATGGCCGCCAGTACAGGGAAGGCGTCATCACCAACTTTCCGCGTAAGCGGCTGCTGGTGTGGGATCTGCTGTTTAGAGCCCTGTGCCAGCACTTCATCAAACGGAACCATATAGCCCTCGGTAAAGGAGAGCCATTTGAAGAAGCCAAAACTGCTGAAACCGGGCTGGCAATGCGGCATGTGCAAGAAGCGCAATCCTGCCCGTAATCGCGCGCGCTGCAATGCTTGCGGCGCCGTCAAGGGAATGGGAATAGCTTACCGGGAAATCCCGGGCGAATTGGTAGATCAACCATGAAACAGTTAGTGATCAAAGTCGACATCGGAATTCTGGAAACCGGCATCAATCTGGGTGACGCTATCCAGGCCGTTCAGACTTCTCTCGAACCGATCAAGGCCAAGGCCTTCGCAGACGATGAAATCTCGACGATGTCGGGCGAGATCATCGACGAAGTGAATGGCGACGAGCTGATCGGCTTTTGGGAGATCGGAGACCGAAAGTAAATGGGTCTCCTCGACGCAAGAACAAAGGCGGCAATCCGCCGCGGCGCATGGTACAAGACCGTCAACGATCCGATCCCAGAGAACTTGAAACCACAGATGTATCCAGGATCGGCCACTCTCAAGGTTACGACGGAGAATCCTCTTGGATAGCGCAGAACGCTGTCAGTTGATTGCCGATGTTGCCGAATATCTGAGCTACAGAATGAGCGAAGGAGAGACAATCGGATCCAATGTGTGGTTCGACCTGGTCTGGGTGATCTTTCCCTCCATTGCGCGAAACATGGTGTGTTATCTCCCATCGACGCGCATGAAACTCATCAGTCTTCTGAAGCACAATCCGCCTCTTTATGCTCGGCTGAGAGAGTTCGTTCAGTTCAACCCTGCGGCGTATCCCCTGCTCGAACGAAAGCGAGTGAATGGTGATCCTGGAGTGGAGAAGTACCTCGAAAGCTTAGGTATTGGAGCTACAGCATGATGAAAGTGATCAATCTGTTCGGTGGACCGGGTTCAGGAAAGAGCACGCTAGCCGCCGGCCTATTCGAGCGAATGAAGATTCAGGGCCTAAGCGTCGAACTGGTTACCGAATATGCCAAGGACATGCTCTGGGAACGCCGGGGAAACATCCTTGACGACCAGCTTTATATTCTGGCCAAGCAACACCGCCGGCTGCTTCGCCTTCAGGGCGAAATGGATTATGCCATCACCGACAGCCCGTTGCTCCTTGGCCTGATCTATGCCAAGCCGAACTACTACTCCACATTCGAGCCTCTCTTGCTCGACATCTGGAATTCCTTCGACAACCGGAACATCTTCATGATGCGGCCCCGTTCGCATGAGTATCAAGTGGCCGGTCGTACTCAAGGAGTCGAAGAGGCTAACAGGATCGACGACAAAATACAGACTTGCCTGAAGAAACACGATATTCCATTCGATTCCTTCCAGACCTGTCCTGGCATTGCACAGACGATTTCCCAGTTTCTGTTTGGCCTGCAATAGCAATATGTCGTACCTCATTTCAAATAGGAGGCACGTTGTCCCAGTTTAAGCGCACCGTTTGCGTCGGAATTCTGTGCTTGTTCTTGTTCGTTACTTCAACAGCAAGGGCAGTCACAAGAACCGTGAAGACCGTGGTTGGCATCGCCAGTTATTACGGGCATGTCCACCAGGGCCGGCGCATGGCCAACGGCCAGAGATTTGACGAGAGCAAGTTGACTGCGGCCAGCAGGACGCTGCCACTGGGTACGCGCGTGAAGGTCACTTCGCTGCGAAACCAGAAGTTTGTCATCGTCACCATTACCGATCGAGGCCCTGCTGCAAAGACGAGAGTGATCGATCTGTCTACCGCGGCGGCGCGCGCCCTCGGAATGATCTCCCGTGGAGTGGACAAGGTGAGAGTAGATCCCCTGCGTTAAGGGATTCCCCTGATACCGCAGAATACCCGGAAAGGAAACACTGATATGGATGTGACCGCACGAAAGCTCGCGGTTTATCCCAGGATTCTGGCTGTAGCCAAGCGTGCCGAGTTCGGACTCGGCATCTATAGTTGCTGTCCAGAATGCAAGGGATGGCAGCATCACGACCCAACCTGTGAACGCGGTCAGTTGTTTGCCATGGCTGCGACGATTGAGAAAGACGAGAAGGAAGCATGCCCAAGTTCCGAGTGAAAGTAACAACGGAAGCCCTGGTCACCACCAATATGGAGATCGAGGCGCCGACCGAAAACGACGCCATCGAAGAAGCCGCAACCCAGGCACGGGAAAACGGCGGCGATCACATCTGGGCCTACGACGGCTTGATCGAAGACGCCCCGATCACGGCAACGCTGTGACCAACAAAGTGTTTGAGAGCTGACCGTGCCACGACTGACGATCGAACTTGTGCCCGCTTCCTGCTGGTTTTCGAATGTGAGATCCAGCGTTCCTCCTTCCGTGTGGGAAGTTCTGAAGAAACAAACCTCCAAGCTGACCCGGCACCGCTGCGAGATCTGCGCCGGCCGTGGCCGTCGTTGGCCTGTTGAGTGCCATGAGGTCTGGCTGTACGACGACAAGACGCACATTCAGACTCTGGTGAGGCTGATAGCCCTGTGTCCCATGTGCCACAAAGTCAAGCACATCGGATTAGCCAGTGTGAATGGCGAGTTCGAAGAGGTCCGTACCCATCTGATGAAGGTGAACCAGTGGCCTCAACAATCGACTGCTGATGCCTATATTGCCAGGGCTTTCGAGATCTTTGAGGAGCGCAGCCGGCATGAATGGACTCTGGACATCTCGTATCTGAAGCAGTTCGGGATAGATCCGGCAGCAATGAAGCGGCCTCTTACAGGCACCGTTCGGTTACTTCATGTGATGTCACCGATCAGTGTCATACCAAGCAGTACCGTGCCATTTGTTTCCGCAGCGGACTTTGATCCGTTCGATCACATCATCAATGAGGACCGTGTTGCATAACCCGATCGTGCGGTAGCGAAGTGGTTAAACGCGCGGGCCTGCAAAGCCTGTAGCCTCACAGCTTTCGTGGGTTCGAATCCCATCCGTCGTCCAACTCTGGAGAAACATGGCAGACACCCCAATGAACGAACACACTCATCCCCCTGAATGGTGGCGGGAGCAGGAGCGGATCGCTGGTTTAACCACAGCGACAGCGCTTGAGCCAGATGAACCATGCAGCCATGTCGGCTGTTTATCCCACACCAGCCATTCTTGCGAAGGGTGCGGCCGTACCGGCGGCGCCGTTGCACATCAGGAAGATATTCCTGACATGAGTGATTACGACCCCTCGACAGATCGGTTCGCAGAGTTCGGCGCGCCTGGTTCACCAGAGCGCCATGAGTTTTCTCTTGCCATGATGAAGGCAAGTATAGCCGCCGGGGAAGAGTGGTTGAAGAAGCCCGAGTCGGAGAGATACAAGCCCAAGGGACCCATCTGGGATGTGTCATGGCCGACCTACATCGAGAGCTGGCCGAACGCTTTGCACAGCTTGTCAGTTCCCTCAGTAAGGGTTCAGATGACCCTGGAAGAAGCGCGCGTCATGGGCAGCTACATCATCGAGCTGGGCGAAGGATTTACCGAGGGTGTGCCCGAGAACCACGAGACGGTAAAGGATCACCTGATCGCACGGCTGGACAAGGCCGTTCAGCAGTTCCCAAAGGGTATCTTTGTCCGCCTTGGCTCGCGCAGTCCGAAGGATGCTTTTTACTGGGGATGTGGCCTCGGCGAAGGCGCTCAGTTGCCAAATGGGCAGATCACCTCAGGCCAGATGGCTTTCGATCTCCTGACCTGCTGTTCCGAACGCATCTATGACGACCTGCACATGCAGATCGCCATGAACTACCCGCCCAGTGTTTGGATCCGTGAGGGCCTGGACCTGCCCGAGTGGTCAGAGTTCCGTTGCTTCATGCAGGACCGCGAACTCGTCGGGATCAGCCAATACTACTACCGCGGAGTGTACTCGGAGATTACCGAAGACGCCGCCGGCATCAAGTGGGCGATCGAGCAGTTCTTTGACAAGGAATTGCGAGATGCTTCTCATCTCGATTCAGTAGTCTTCGATGTGTTCATCAAGCGCCGGCGGAGTCTTTCTGACAGCTATAACCAGTACGGTGTCAAGCTGTTGGAAATCAATCCCTTTTACAACCTGAGTGATCCGTGTCTGTTCGATTGGAACCGGCCGGAGGAATTCAAAGGTCAGATCCGATTCAGGACTGAGCTTGGCGGCCACCGTTCCGGTGTAACCGATCTATAGCCAACATCAACAGCCCATTGGGCGAGGACAACCATGTTCACAGAACTGATGCCGATTCTGAAGAGTCGGCCCGTGACGATTACGATCGCTTCGGTTGACAAGACCAAAATCAGGGTCAACGTCATTCCCAAGGCGGTCGACAGTGACAGCCAGCTGACCCGCGACGTGACCCAGAAGGAAGGCGTGACAAAGGAAGATGTTGCAGCCTTGATCACACCCCTATCCCTGGTGGGCACACCCGAAGAGATCGACGCTGAGCTGCCTCAATTGCTGGCCAGCTACTCCGACGGCCACACAACCGTTCTGGAAAGCCTGAAGGAACTCCAGGAGACGCTTGCCGAGGTTGCCAAGTCAGCCAAGGAAGCAACGGCGAAGGCCAAGACCAAGGTGACGCCGGCGAAGGCCGACAAGAAGGATGAAGGCAAGCCTGCCGTTCATCCAACCAAGACAACGGCTGGTACTGCCCAGGCCCCGGATACCTTCACACTCTGGGAGGCCGCGGGCGATGCCAATGCCGCTGCCGCCGTTCACGCCGAGGAACCCGCCGCGGCACCGCCGGCAGAAGACGGCGAACTTCCCGCTGAACTACCAGACGGATTCGACGAAGGCGAGGCCGAATAATGGCAGTCAAAGTCGAGAAAATGACGCGGGAGTTCGTGTTCGATGATGCAGTGTTGCCGGACCCCAATCCGGAATTCACCATCGAGCAGGTGCGGGCGATGTACGCTCCGCAGTACCCCGAGATCACCACGGCAACAGTTGTGGGCCCTGAGGCCCGCAACGGCAAGCTGCGGTTCCGCTTCGGTCGGGCAGTGGGTGCCAAGGGGTAGTCAGTTGACCAGATCATCAAAGAAGGTTGCCTTGATCCGCAGGCTCAATGAGTTTGCGGATCAGGGTGATCCCGCTTCGATTGCCATTGTTGGCGAGGTTGTGAAATGCGAATCCGCGCGAAAGATAGGGCAGGCTCTGCACGTGCTGTTCGACAGATGTCAACGAAACAAAGATCTGCTCACTCCCGCCGCGAGTCTGATCCATCCGTTGGTCTGATCGCGCCGGCCAACTTTCTCCGCCTGCCAAGTCTGCGCGGGGTGCAGTTCCAGTACACGGTTCGCCGCGATATGGAGCTGGCTCTCAAACCACTGGAAGTTCTAGTGGACAAGGGCTACGTGAGGAATGAACACATCGAAGGCTCCAAAGATGTTGTTGAAGTCCTGATCCGGGCTCTAAAAGACATGCTGGCTTCCTGTTGGTGCGATGAAGGGTTTGAGATTCACTTCGAGCTGAGCAGTGAAGAGTGGATGCGGAAGGCAAAGAAGGAACCGTTGTACTTGTGTTTCTCCTGGACCAATGGGTCGATGCAATACATGGCACTGGATACGGTGGTCCAACGCCTGGGCAATGCTCCTGAGTACGAGAAGCTGATGGCGACGTTCTACTGGCTGATCTATGGCGCAGCCTGTGCCGTGACGATGCCTTTCTCTTTGAATGAAGCCAAAGCCGAATATGAAATACGTCAGGATTACCTGGCTGAAGAGAGGGAGCAAGGGGAAGAGCCTCTGGCTGAGGAGCTCGCCGATCCCAATGACTGTCCGGTGTATCTCAAGGAAGCCAGCCGGTTAAAGTTCGCCGAGCGTCGCATCAAAGCAGCCTTCGACACCATTCCCGATGAGGAATGCAAGGCACTCTTCCTGACCTGCTTGGAAGCCTACAAGCTTTCCAAGACGATCAAGTTGTCGAAGACAATCCCCGAGCTGGAATACTCCGTCGGGAATGCCCGGTATTACGACGGCGCTTCGCAGATCGGTCTTGCCCTCGGTGTCGACAGGAAGGACAACATCACCGCCTGGATCGATGAATACCAGCAAGACCTGTACAACAGCGGCTGTGACCCGGCGCCAACCATCGTCCGGGGTTACCGGCCTGATGACTACCAGGCATTCGCGCAGCTGTTCGAAGCTCTGCCTCGGATGGTCAAGCTGATCGGTCTTCTGAACAAATGCGTGATGACGGTTGAGGAGTGGGAGAAATGCACCTCGAAGTAAACATTGGGATGCGCCATGAGTACACCCTGAACAAGGTGCTGCTCTACTATGCTGGCGGAACCGAGAAGGACAAGTCCGGATTCTTGACTGAACATACGCCGGTTTGTCTGGATGGGGAGTTGCAGGTCGGCCCTGGCAGCCTCATCTCGATCGAGTTGTTGACTGAACTCCTGGAGACTCTTGGCCAGAAGACCGGTCTGGTTTACCTGCCGCCGAATGTCATCGCCTGCAACTCCAACGTGATTGTCTGGTGGACGCCGGCAAGAAAGCGGGCCATGTTCTTCCACAAGGAAGAGGCTGTAGCTCTGAATGGCCAGGTGTTTCCTCACCCGTCTTTGATCTGGATCGTCAACCGCGGCCGCTTATCCTTGCGCGCTCTGGCTGGAGATCACCGTCCTGATCCGGAAGATCCACTCTTCGTGGCTCCCTACTGGAACACCGAACCAGGTCGAGGAAGTGTCTGCTCTGGCAGCATGAAGCGGCCGAGGGTCACCGACGTGTCCACGTTGGAAGTCTGGGAAGAAGGCTTTTTCGATAGCGAGTTCACCCATCCCAGTGGAGCTGGCGTGCTTACCAAGCACCCCGGAGGTTTCCTTGGGCTGTGGACGGAGCTGGCCGGCGCTGAAGCATTCGGCCTCGAGTATCTGCACCCCTCCAAACAGACAGTTCGTGACTTGCTGACTGAAGGATGCCAATGAAGAACACAATCGCTGTTACCGTTGGGTTGCGTTATCGCTTTCAGGACTTTGAAATCGGAACCATCCTGGAGTGCAAAGGCAGCTTCTACATCAAGACCACGGGCAAGTATCCGCTGGTCGATCTAACGACTGGGGTGAGCCTTCACTACGCCCTGGTCGAGAAGATGGAATTCTCTCTTCTGAACATGGGCTCGCGGTTAACGATCACAATCTTCAACAAGCAGAGGCTGCGTCTTCGCAACAAGTACAAGCGAGTCAAGAGACCGGTGGCAATCCCTTGAACCACAAGCTGGATCACAGGTGTTCTCGAACTCGCGTCGCAGTGGTGGGATGTGGAGGGACAGGCAGTGCGCTGGCCGGCGGCTTGCCGTACATCAACCAGTCCCTCCTTGCCGAGGGACAGCCTGGTCTCAATGTCATCTTCGTTGATGGCGATCGAATCTCCTCCACCAACTGTGTAAGGCAGCCCTTCTCCCAGTCGGAGATCGGCCTGTACAAGTCACTGGTAATTGCCAACAGGCTGAACCTCTTCTGGGGACTGAAATGGAACGCCTCCACTGGGCACTTCACAGAGAAGACGGATGGGGTTGTAGACATCCTGATCACCTGTGTGGATACGCGGGCGGCCAGGCTGGCCATCAGCCGGTCTCCAGCCTTCAAGAAGACGCTCTACTGGCTGGACATCGGGAACAATGCCGACAACGGTCAGTTCGTTCTGGGCCAGCCCCGGAACCGGCGCAATCAGCATGCCAAGTACCGTCTGCTCACGGTCGCGGAACTCTACCCGGAGATCCTCGATCCCAGACTGGACGGTTCGGACACTCTGCCCTCCTGCAGCTCCGTCGAGGCGCTGAAACGACAGGAGCCCTTTGTGAACCAGGTGCTGGCCAATCACGCGCTCGCTTTGCTGGCGCGGCTGTTCAGGCACCGCGAGGTTTCCTATCAAGGAGGCTTCGTCAACCTCGCCACCGGCCAGATGGCGCCTATACCGGTGACCCAGTGCGAACGCAAGAGGAAACATGCTGCAAGAGATTCTGTTTCGCCAGCTCGACCCGGCGGAAGAGGCCGATTTCCGCAAGTACGCTCAGGAGAACGATCCGCCTGAGATAGCCAAGTGGTGGATCTATCATCCCGTCTGCCGCGAGGAGTGGGAGAAGCGCGGGTTGGTTGCGCCACCTCTACCTGCAGAGCAAGCCTAAGGGCTTTACCCGAATGCAGTCCGGTGTCTGGCGAGCTACCTTACGGTTAGTTTTGTACTCGCTCAGATTGATGTCAACTAAGAGAATCCCCGGCCGTATGGCTGGATGAAAGAGGAAGAGAAGCATGGCAGGAATCAAGGTTCATTTCGATGGCAAGATTGGCAAGCAGCCGGAGTTGCAGGGTGAAGGCGACAAGGCTTGGGTGCAGGTCGGCGTCGCCACCGAGCGGTGGGTCGGCGAAGGCAAGGGCGACGTCCGCAACTACAACGGCCAGGATCAGACCACGGCCTACAAGACCACTTGGGTCAACGTGGTTGCATTCGGCCGTCAGGCTCAGTATGTTGCCGAACGGTTCAGCCCCGGCGACACGATCGTCATCAACGATGGCGAGATGGAGTTCACGACCTATTCGAAGAAGGACAAGCAGAGCGGCAATGTGATCGACAACGCGGCCGTCGGCTTCCGCTGCGTTGCGCGCGACATCTCCGGTCCGTTCCGTGTGGTGCCCAAGAGCGAAAACAACGGCAACAGCAACGGGAATGGCGGGAACGGGAACCATCAGCAGGCCGCTGCGCCCGCACAGCAACCGGCCCCGCGTCAGGCGGCAGCTCCTCGTCAGGCCGCGGCGCCCCGCACACAAGCGGCAGCTCCCGCAGCCCGGCAGACACAGCAGCGGCAATCCGCCCCTGCGGCTGTCCAGCCCGCGCAGCAGGCCCTGATCGACGACGACATCCCCTTCTGAGGCGGCAGAGAGCCGGGTGGTAACCCCACCCGGCTTCAAGAGCTATGACCGAACTCGTTGTTTCAGCACGAATCATGATCGAAGAAGCCGTCGACTATGTGTATATGTCGCGGGTCGGAATCACTTGTCTGAACCGACTTGGAGAGTTGATCAGCTTCGTGTTGGACCCCAATGAGGCGCCCTACACCGTAGTGGTGCAGGATTGCCTCGTGCTTCCTGGTCTTCATCTGATGGTCAGTCACGTTTTCGTCGACCGGTACATGAAGTGGGCCGGTCTGGACGAACCGTTTCAAGTTTGGCGCTGGCATCTCGATGTCTATCCGCCCATGGGAATCGTTCCCGTCCAGTACGGTGTCTACGGTGACTCGGTTCTGCGGAAAGACAGAATTTACCGCTCGTCTTTTGAACCAGTCGGCGGTCCTGAACTGACCGATCCGGTTCTGCTTGGGATGCAGTTCGCAGCAAAGGATATACCTACGGCAGCTTGCACCTGCGATCTGGTTGCAGAGCGGCAGTTGTATAGGCGGAACTCTCCATTCCTGCCACATCCCGGTAATTTCGATGCCAGGCTTGGCATCCTGGTCGACTACGAGTCAGTGCTCGAACAGGACAAAACACCAAAGCAAGAGTGGGTGATGTGATGAGTTTGAATGCAGCACTGAACGCTACCATCGCGTTGATTGAGAACCGGCCGGCGCAGTTCCGGGAAATGCTGCGCGAACCAACATCGGATGTGAAGAACATCTCGCCGGTGTACAGCCGCATGATCCGCTCTCTGGACTTCTATGCGGCCACAAAGATCCGTATCGCCCTGATGGCAGCCTTGCATGTGCAACCGACAGAGGAACAGCTCACTGCGTGTCCGGACTACACGAAAGCAACGCGCGCCGATTTCGAGCGGAGCTTCTTCGACGGCGTGACCGCTGTTGAAAAGGTCTTTGAAGGCATTCTCAACATGCTGGAGGAAAAAGAATGACCGCAATCTGCGAATATCCGGACGGCGTAATTCTCAAGACCTGCGAACCAGTTGATGCTGAGTTCGGCGAGGGTCTCACAAATCTGATCGGCGACATGAAGGAAGCTTGCCTCTCCTTCCGCGGACAGGGCCTGGCCGCCAATCAGATCGGCGTCTTGAAGCGGGTCATCATCTACCAGGACAGCCAGGGACAGATGCAGTCCCTGACCAATCCCGAGATTATTGAGCTCGGTTCCGAAACATCGACGGCCGCGGAGGGCTGCTTGAGCCTGCCCGGCCTGCAGGTCAAGATCACTCGTCCAACGGAGATCACCGTCACCGGGCTGACCGAAGACTTTCAACCGATCACTATGGTCGCCGAGGGCCTGGAAGCACGAGTCATTCAGCATGAGATCGACCATCTCAACGGCATCTTGATCGTGGATCACCAGGGTAAGCTGAATCGGAAGATGACCCTCGACAAGTGGATGAAGAAGACGATTCAGTTCCGCCGCCATGAACGGAAACTGGCGGCATGAAGCTGATCATCTACACGGATGGTGGCAGCCGTTCAAACTCAGCCACCGAGCCGGGCCCAGCGTCCTGTGCCTTCGTCGCATTCGATGAGCAGCACAAATACGTTGCCTGCCTGAACGAGACTCTGATCGGCAGCAACAACGTTGCCGAGTACCGGGGTCTGCTGCTGGCTGTAAACAGCCTGGACCCGTTGCTCGACTTCACATCCGACGTCGATCGTATTGAGTTCCGCGCGGACTCCCAGCTCCTGGTCAATCAGATGACCAGAGAGTGGAGATGCAAGGACGAGAACCTGATAGCGCTTCAACATCAGATCAGGGAAATCCTGGCCTTCTATTCAGGCATTGTCATTTCGTACGTGTGGTATCCGCGGGAAGAAAACAGAGATGCCGATTATCTCTGCAACCTCGCTCTCGACGGCACCATCATCGACAACATGTTCGGGCCGCTGCCTGTCAAAACCAAGGTCAGAGGCATCTCTGCCGGCCAACTGTTTCGTGCCGGCCGTTTGACCGAATCCCGGCCCCTGCGTGTAGATCCCGAGGGCTATGCCCTCTGTGGCTCCTGTAAAGAACGTCTCACCAACTGCAAGTGCCCGCCACTTGAGGAAGCAGTATAGGCATGGGCTGGATCTCTGGATACTACTCACGCAAGTCACTCATCCGTCAACTGACCACGGACAGCGAGTACGGTGGAACTACCCGACGCTGTCTCAAGAAGGTGACGAAGGGCAACATCTTATGGTCGGTCTGGGAAATCGCTGCACCAGGCGTGGCCTCGCATCGCTACATCGGATACGACATCATGCAGCGGTTCAAAGGGGAAGGCTGGGGAGTCAAGTCGCTCGATGAGAGCTGCGGACCTTCCCACTACACCTGTCCGTTGACCTTCTTCACCGATGTCCCTGAACCGCCGAACGACTATGCCGCGCGCTGGCGTGCAACGATCAAAGAGCAGGCGGCTGGCCGCAGGGGATTCAAACCTGAAGGTTGGATCAAACTGAAGAGCAACTGCAAGCCTCTCTTCGTGAGGTGCCGTTCAGTCCGTCCTTTCCGGTGTTATGGGTACAGAATTACTCGCAGGCTTCTCGAAAGACCGGTGCCTGAACTCGACGAGCTGCTCGCCAAGATGGACACTGCATTTGGCGCGTTCGGCCGCAACAGCTGGCACGATATGGATCCTGACGCGGAGACCAGAGCGAAGATGCTAGCCTTTGCGGAAGCCAACCCGTTTCCTGTCGATCGCAAGTTCTTCGAGTGCGAATGTGTGACGCCAGCGCTGACAGAGGCTTGGTATCCACAGGAAAGAGAGGCAGCATGACGGAAATCATCGGTGCAGAAGACAACCTGCGAACTTACACCTTCTATTTCCAGATGCCGGAGTTGACCAGTGTCAACATGGGGCAGTCGGCAACCGCCAAGGCTAGCGATTATGGCACGGCGTTCAACCGTGCCTGGAAAGAAGTCAAGAAGCGGAAGGGCGTGAAGGGTCACAGCATCACCCAGATGAAAGTCTCGATTGTGGTTGCTGAGAAGCCGAAAAACAACACCAATGGCTGATCCCTTCCTTGCAGAGATCCCCGGAATGTCGGACGAGAAGATCGGAAGGTGCCTGGAGTTCGCACAGAAGATCCGTCAGGCAATAACCCAGCAATCCCGATCCAAGGTGCGTGGCTTGCCCAAACACCTGAAGGATCAGGAAAAGGCTCTTCTGAGGGAGAGGGCTCGCCGGCGCGGCGAAGTGGTGGAAAAGGAAAGTCTGACTGCAGCGCAGGTAGATTACGCCACTCTTTCCTTCTTCTCGACGGATCGTTCGGCATAGAACTTGTCGATCATCTTGATGATGGGCTGGCGTATTGGCTGGGGCAGAGCGTAGAGCTTCTGGCCCAGCCGATTTGCCTTGGCAGTCTGAGCTGTTTGTTCTTGTGTCAGGTAGCCCACCAGGCTTGGGTAGACGTCTGCAAAAGCCATCTGGATCATCTCGAGGACCGGAACCTGCAAGACTTCGGCCAGAGCAGGTAACCGTTCGAAGTTTGGCTTGCGAAGGCCAGATTCGATCATGCCAACAAACTCAGGCGCAGAGACCTTGAGAGCCGCAGCAACCTCGCGCTGCGTCAGGCTCAACTCGCGTCGCCGCCGTCTGATGAATGGACCGAAGTGATTGGTGTGCTTTCCTAAAGTGCGTGGCATCCTGCCTCCGGGTTCATTGTCAATCCGAGACCGAGCCTGAGTCAACTAACAGTTGGATAGGAGAAGAAATGGCAAATCCCTTGGATCGTACATTGGACAAGACGGGACGCCTGGACGACGAAACAATCCGGGTGCTTGAGTCTGTCCTGTGCGACATACATCCCCCGATCAACCCAGCGGTCTTATTGTTGGCGATGCGGAACTGGTACCTGGTTTACGGATCAGGTCCGATCATCCGAGCATGCACCGACTGGTTTATCCAGGTGGTTCAACTGGACACACACAGGCCCGATCTCTACGACTGCTACCGGGAAGGCCAGGCGCTCTTCACAGAGAAGACTGGTATAGATCTCGCAGAGAGAGTCGGCGCCCGATGAGAAGCCGCTACACATTCCGGTTGGGCAGGAAAGAACCAACGGGCCTCGAGTTCCTGTTCAATATCGATGCCGACTGTTCTTCTCAAGCAGTTGTTTCCGGGAACGTTCTGTTGAAGCCCTGTCACCTGGGCTTCCTGGGGCTCCTCGCAAAGCGTTGGGAATACCTGCGCGGCGCCGAGAACCTTACCGAGGACAACCTCGTTGGGATTCAACCACTCCCATGCCGGCGACCGGTTCAATTAGCGCTGGCCTTTGCTCCCGAGTCGGCGCCGCCGCTCCTGGAGGAGCTGGTGTCACCACAGTTCACAGGATGGGTGCCTCTCCCCGAAGAGCTTTGCTTCTAGGGGTTTCCTTCTATATCAATGCCATGTCCAGAGATGGCAGACTAACAGTTAGGTGGATTTGTGGACGAGCAACAGCATTTCAGGGGTCAGGTTCTGTGGCAGCGGTATCCGCGTGTCATGGACAAACCACCCGAGACCACAACCGAAGGCAGCGAGCCTGAGGACAGTTGTACCTTTCGGATCCTGACCGTGCATCCGGTTGAACCGGGGCAGAAGGATCTGGCCGTCAAATGCAATTCATTCCCCGACTGGGATCCGGATGATCTGTTCGAGTTCCACGGCAAGATGGTCGACGATTCGAAGTACGGGCCGACGTTTGAAGCCGAGCAGGCGGTAAGAGTCATTCCCGATACCATCCGGGGCATTCAGAAGTACCTGGAGCATCACGTCAAGAGCATCGGCAAGAAGACGGCCGCTGCCTTGATGTCGAAGTTCGGTGTCGCGATCATCAACATCCTTGACAACTCTCCCGAACGCCTCACCGAGTGCGCCGGAATCGGAGCTGATAAGGCCGACAAGATCGTGGCGTCCTGGCGTAGCCAACATGACCCTGTGCTCCGCCAACTGGAATTGTGGCTGGCCCGCTTTGACATCCCAAGCGCCTGGGGCAAGAAGTTCCTTGCCGCGTTCGGCAAGGATGCCATTACAATCCTGGAGAAAAATCCCTACCGCTCCATGAAGCTGAGTGGGATCGGTTTCAAAAAGGCAGACGAGATGGCTGCCCGTATGGGCTGGCCGGAACGCTGCTCGGAACGGACTGAAGGCGCTGTTACGCATGTGGTCTCAGAAGCAACCAGCAATGGCCATTGCTTCCTTACACAGGATGAGCTCGTGGGTACAGTTCGAAAGGTAGCCAGTAGTAGAAAAGGCACTCTCAACCCAAACGAACAGCTTCCGATGGAGGTCGCAGAGCAAGCTGTCATCAAGATGTCGTCTCTCGCCAGCGATCCAGGCCCCAAGCATCTTATTCGCCAGCCAGTTAAGCTGAACGGCATTGCGATGACTTTCTACTATCTGTCTGTTTATTACGATGCAGAAACTAGACTGGCTCGACGGATCGGAGAGCTGCAGAGCTTTCCGCATATTGCGCCTCGCGGCATCGAGGAGACACTGGAACGTGTCGAGAAGGACCTGGGCCAAGAGCCAAACGAACAACAGCGTCAGGCGGTCATTGCAGCTCTTCGGAACAACCTGTCGATCCTGACCGGCGGTCCCGGCACTGGCAAGACAACCACCCTCAAGATGCTTTTGCGCACGGCAGCCCGGCTGGGTCTCAACGTCGAGCTGTGCGCGCCTACTGGCCGTGCTGCCAAGCGCATGGCTGAAGTCACCGGTCAGGAAGCGCAGACGGTCCACAAACTGCTGGAGTGGAGCTATGAGGACAATGACTTCCAGCGCAACAAGAAGAACCCGCTCAATTGCAGCCTGCTGATCTGCGATGAAGCTTCGATGCTGGATCTCCAGCTCGCCGATTCCCTGATGGACGCCGTACCTGACTCCTGTTCAGTGGTATTTGTGGGTGACGTGGACCAGCTCCCTTCGGTTGGGCCCGGGATGGTCCTCCGCGACATGATCAACTGCGAGAAGATCCAGGTCACCAAACTGGAGACCATCTTCCGTCAGGCTGAGAACTCGCTGATCATCCGCAATGCCTACAAGATCAGGACCGGACAGACGCCGATCTTTCCGGACGTGAAGAAGGGGCAAGGCATTGAAGCCGACTCCTACTTCATGGAAGTTCCCAAGGGACCGGAGGGCAAGGACGATCTGGAGTGGATCAAAGCGAAGCTGCCTCCGGTCATTCAACGGATCGTTGCCAAGCACGCCGTCGATCCTATCAGGGACATTCAGATCCTGACGCCGATGCGAATCGGCCCAGCAGGTTCGATTGAGTTCAACAAGGTTCTCCAGGAAACACTGAATCCGCACGGCAAGGAAGTAGCTGTCAAAGGCCACAAGTTCCGGACCGGTGACCGTGTGATGCAACTGGCTAACAACTACCAGCAGGGCATGGAGATCTCGAATGGCGACATCGGGTTCATCAAGGAATTCGATGAAACCCATAAAGAGATCCTGATCGATTTCTACGGCCGATTGGTTCGTTATCCATTCAAGGAGACGGACAACCTGTCGCTCTCTTACGCGGCCACGACTCACAAGAGCCAGGGCAGCGAGTTTGAAATTGTAATTCTCCTCATGACGATGCACCACTATCCGATGCTTGAGCGAAACCTTCTCTACACAGCGAACACCAGGGCCAGGAAGATGATCGTCTTCCTCGCGTCCTGGGCCGCGGTCAAGCGGGCAGTGGAGCAGTGCAACGTCAACTGCCGGAATACCTTCCTTGTCCAACGTATTCGCAAGGAGGTCAAGGCAGTCGAGTTGCCGGCGGCTGCTTAGTTTCTATGACACGCTTTCTCACAGGAATGACTCATGCAATCGTCACTGTTCCCGAGCGCAAGGACTCGGACAGCAGTGGCATCAGAGCCACGGTCTCCTTTTGCTTTGGACCGGGTGATGAGAATGCCATTACCTGCATTCATTACCGTCGCTGCGAGAGCGGAACCTTTTGGACGGTTCCGCACGTAGAGATCATCGAAGCCGGTCGCAAGACCATGGTTCCGGTGTTTCGTGGCGAACTGCTGGAGAAGATGTGCCAAGCCGCGGCCCGCGCACTTGAGCGAGTCAAAGAACAAATCGGCGTCCCGCAATGGGGCACCAGCTACCGGGTCTTTGGAAGCCCCGACGGTTCACCTATGGTGGAGGTAATCACGTAATGGTACTCGTGGAACGTATGGTTCTGTTGCTGATTGAGATGGCTCCCAACAATTGTATGACGGAAGCGAACTTACTGTTAGTTTGTTCCGTGATGAACAAACGACACGGCCTGCAACTGGGAAATGGCCTTGACCACTTTCACCAGATGCTCAACTCGCTGAACGAGTTGTATATCGAGCGAGGCCCGTACGGTTTCCGCCTGGGTGAGGGTGGCCGTGCCGAACTGGAAGAAATTCACAGACGGCAGGCCCCTTTCTGCCGCAAGTTCAAAGCGGTCGTTAGCCCGATCATCAACCGCACCGTTCCACCGAGGAGTTGTTCAAATGCCACTGTACGAATTCAAATGCCCCGACGAGAAGAAGTGTGGGCATCAGTTTGAAGAGCTGGTGCCGATGGGCACTGAGCAGAAACCCTGTCCGAAATGTGGGGCTCCGGCCAAACACATTCCGAGCGGCGGCCAACGGTTCCATTTCAATTGGTTCGAGGAATAATCATGCCACCGAGAAAGAACAATGCACCCGCACTGGTTGCGGCTGCTTCCACTGCTGAAGTTCCCTCTGCTGTCGAGGCGCAGGAACCTGAAGCTGTCGCTGAACCTCATATTCTGACAGACATCGACAGGCTCATGCGCGGCGGCGGTCAAGACGAGCGGGCTCTTCCGCTTTACCTGCAGGACTGGGCCAAAACCATCGACCTGCTGAAGGCGCCATTTCATCCCGACGATGTGTCATTCCTTCCCCAGACGATCGATTACACGGCCAAGACCGCAACCGCGGCAGCCTATGCCGACTCGCGGGTCTATACCGCACGAATGAACGAAGTCATCGGCTATGGCTTCTGGCAGTCCGAAGTGACCCGGGTGGACATCGCGCCGTTCACCAAGATCATCAAGGCCAAACTCGATTACAAAACCAAGGAAGTCATCTCGCCGCAGTCGGAAATCAGTGCCCACAAGGTGGGTGCGATCGTCCGGGTCGGCATCTGGATGGGACCGCTTCTGGGATGGGTCTGGCAGGATTCGAGCGGCGCCAAGGACACAGCGGACGAGAACTGGATCACCTCGGCAGAAGCGCAGGCTTACAAGCGCGCCATGTCCAAGTGGGGTCCTGGGATCTACTTCTATTCCTTCGGAAAGCTGAGCTATCCCTATGACCCGAAGACCGGGCAATGGAAACAGCAGCCCCAGATCCCCGAATGGGCCTACCCGATCAACTACTGCAACGATTGCGGTGAGCAGATCGTGACCATCCAGTACACGGACAAGGACAACATCACCCAGTCTATGCACGCCTGGGACATCTACTTGCGGGGCATGGCCCAGTACGGAGTTGGTGTCTGTCCGAAATGCTCCAAGGCGCGACGTAATGCCGCGACCAGTCCGGAGGCTCAGAGCCGATTGCAGGAACAGCAGGCAGCCTAACCCAAAGGCGGGAGTGATCCCGCCTTGCATTTCTCACGGAGAACCAACACATGAAATTCCAGATCAAGGTCGGAGACCTGCTCGCAGCAGTGAACGACGTCTCCTTCACAATTGACAAGAAGAGCACGGAAGGTTCCGGCGGAATCCTGGTCAGGGCGTTTAAGACTGAGACCGAAGCAGCCGTTCTCTTGTACACCACCATGCACAAAGCCGAGACTGTCATCAAGCATTCAGCCACGGTCGAATTGCCTGGTCAAGCCTTACTCGACCCAGGGCAGCTTCGTGCCGGCCTGCTTCACCGCGACCCGGATGATATTGCCGACGTCTCGCGCATCGAGAAGAAGGATCAGCCGACCAAGATCCAGGTGAAGATCGGCAAGAGCGTCTTCCATCTGAGCGACAATCCGACCGGCATGGATGAAATGGCCAAGCGGATGCAGGAGATTCCTTTCCGGCAGCCCGAAGCCTACACCATGAAGGGTCAGGCTTTGTCCGAGTTCGTTCGCCGGGTTTCGTTCTGCATCCCTAACGAGAACGAAGGCACACAGCAGTTCGAGCTAGGCGGCATGCGCCTGCTCTGCGGCGATGAGGGCTTTGAAGCGCAGGCGACGGACGGCCACGCTTGCGCGCGGATCATCATCAAGGGCGAGAAAGGCCCGCAGAAGATGGAGAGCATCCTGCTCCCGCGTCTGGCGCTGCCTGCCCTGGCCAAGCTGGTCAAGAAGGAAGACGGTGTGAAGGTCATCGAAGGCCCGAAGAATGGCCGTAACGATGTCGTCAAGCTGTTCTTCAAGATCGGCGACAACACCTTCTTCGGCACCAGGCTACTGCTCGGAACCTTCCCGGCCATCGTGAGTGTTCTTCGAACTCACGCCCCGGACTTCTGGTTCAAGATCGACCGCGAACAGCTCAAGCAAGTGCTCGAACGCGCGCCGGCCTTCGATGAGCTGTTGCTGGTGAAGCTCCAGGTTGTCGGTGACGTCATTCGTGTCATCACCAAGGGCAAGAATGCCGACATCACAGACGAGCTTCCGATTGAGCGGGAAGAGGGAATGCCGGCGGATCTCAACATCTCGATCACCACCAACCTCCCGTATGTGAAAAACGTGGCCAGTGGTTCCAACCTCGAGAAGCTCCGCTTCGGAGTGAGTGACTACAACGTGAAGGCGAAGGCGGCCAAGGCGTTGATCGTGGATGACGCGAACGATGGGATCGACGCGACCTACGCGATCATGCCGGTGAGGCCCTAGCCGTGGACATCCTGGCTTTTGTTGTTGCCAGACTGTTCACGAAGACCTTCTGGCTCCTGGTGGGTGTGACCTTTGTGGGCGTCGTAATGATGGGCGCCCGGTCTTCCTACCGTAACAGCATCTTCCAGGCGGCTGGAGAAACGATTGGCAAGAGGTTCAATCGCTGACATGTTTACACTCTTCGATGGGCTTGAAGTTCAGCAGGAGAAGATAAGCGACGTCATCAAGGCGCTTTGTGTTCCTTGTGACGGCTGCCGGCTCAGCCTGATCCATCCTTACAACCGTGGCTTCATTTACCGCGGCGATCCCAACGCTCGGATTGCCGTGGTGTATGAGGCTCCACGGGACGCGGAAACTGAACGTGGAGTTTCGATGGTCGGAGCCCACGGAAAAGCCTTCGAGAAATGGATGAGGCTCCTCAAACTGGACACAACCAAAGACGTGTTCATCACCAGTATGGTGCAATGCCAGCCTCCGCTGGAACGGAAGGGCGATGAGAAACAGCAGCGAGAGCCGGACAAGTCCGAGATCTCAGCCTGCTTCGGTCCCAGATGCCTCCGTGTAATCCGTGCCATGCCCAATCTGGAAGCTGTGATGATTCTCGGTTGGACGGCCGCCGGGGCCATGCTTGGCTTCGGCGAAGAAGCTAACGACAAGCCGAAGGCCAAGACGCACGACACCCAGTGGTTTGAGAGCTCGTTGCTGCCAGGCATTCCGATCTTCTGCATGGTCGATCCGGTCTGGGTGATCAAGAAGCCCTCCCCTGATAAGAATGCAATCGTCGAGCGGGCACTCGACTACTTCCGGCGCGAGTTCCTGGAACAGACCAAGATCGCCGAGCTGGCGCGCGCCGCGCGCGCACGGCGCGAAGAGCTGGGACTCGGATTGATCTGAACAACATAAGTTTGCAACGGCTCGCGGTGTAGGACCGCGGCTTTGCTAGGGAGCGATTCGATATTGTATGTGGCCCCTGCCTGGTGACAGGCAGAAACTGTGCGGCCATGCCCAGGGGTAACCAATCCCGCTTGTACGGCGACAAGGGCGTCGAGGGCTTTTCGGCAATCCACAGAGGCCGGGTGTTCCCGGTTCTATCCCGGTCATACCGAATCAAGTCGGCAACCAATCCGACCCGTTGCATTTAGAACCAGGAGATCCATGCGCATCTACAACCCAATTCATTTCTGGCGTACGTTCTGGGCCTATTGGAACGAGTTCGATGGCCAGCCTATCTGCAAGCGCCCACGGCGGCGGCTACACAGTTCCTGGGTGCAAACGACATGTGTTCTTGTGCCCTGGATCGACTGGCCAAAGCACAAGTTCAAGCTGCCTTCGATTGGCCACCGAAACAGTTACAGCGAAGGAAACAACGATGAGCCCATTTCTTTGGGATGAGCTTGAGCCTGGCGAGCAGGTAGTCGAGATCATCACTGTTCAAGGCCCGGTGGTTGTCCGCCGCAAGCGCGAGGGCATCCAGCTGTGCAAGGTCTACGACCCGAAGAAGCCGCCCAAGTTCCGGGAGGTGTACCTCGAGCCCAAACTGGATGGCATCCGTGGCATTGTGGTGGTCAAGGACGGGAAAGCGATTGCCTACAGCTCGACAGGATTGCCGCACTACAACGTCGGTCACATCCTGAAGATCTTTGAAGAGAGTGCCGTCCTCTATCCAGCTTTGGTTGACAACCGTACCTTCGATGGTGAGTTCCTGATCCATGAAATCGACCAGCCCGAGGCATTCGATGTCACCAGCGGGCTGCTTCGCCGGCATGACTTCGATGAGCGCAGTCTGGCCATTGACTTCCATATCTGGGACACGATTCTGACCTCTGAGTTCGAGAGCAAGACCTGCGCTCGAACACAAGAGAGTCGGAAGATCTCCCTGGACTGTGCGACCGATGCCATCAATCACTTGCAGATCATCAAGGTCGTTGCCTACCGGGCGCCGAACAACCCGGAAGCTATCAAGCACTGGACAGACCTGTATCTGGAACAGGGCTACGAAGGCATCATTCTCAAGGATGTCGATGGCATATACCAGTTCCGGAAGTCTGGTGTCTGGCTCAAGTGGAAGCCGTTCATCGACGGCGATATGGAGATCATCGGCGCCATGGAAGGCCGCGGCAAGCACGCAGGCATCCTGGGCAACCTGATGGTCAGAGGCTATCTCTGTGATGACGGTAACATCTCACCGGATCGGGACAGCGACAGTGTTCCCGGCGGACAGATGATCGAATGCGAAGTCGGCATGGGCAAGAAGGTTTCCGACCTGGACCGTGACCGGCTCTGGAAACAGCACCTTCGGGGCGAGCTGGTCGGCCTGGTGGCCGAGATCTATTACCAGAACCTGACCAAGGATGGCGCGGCGCTTCGCATGGGCAAGTTCCGCCGGCTGCGGGAGGACAAGTCATGAAGATGAAGTACAGCATTGAGTTCATCTACTCGGACAACAACCAGGTGTACCTGGATGATGTCGAACTTGAACTCGAAGAGTTCACGCGGGTCAGTGCCTTTCTCTATGCGCTGGAGAAAGCAGGCGTGATCGAAAAGGAAGGTGGCGGAGGCGAGCTGATCTATCCATTCTCCGAGCCTGAGTTCAGCAGCTTTGAAGACCTTCAGAAGAGATGGTCAGAAGGTTCCCTGGTTTCGATGGGCGCCGACTATGAGATCGAGCTATGAGCCTCCACGAGATCGTCAAGGGTCTCAAACAACGGAAGGGTAAGCATGCCTGACACACAAGAACGGAACCTGAGCGTCTCACTGCGGCCGCGACGTTTCAGCGAGGTGATCGGTTACACCGACACCATCGAACAACTCAAGAACCAGTTCACCGCCGGCCGGGTTCCCACTGCCCTGAAGTTTGTCGGGGTTTCGCGCGGCGGCAAGACCACACTGGCCAGGGTTGTGGCCATGTCTGTCAACTGTACCCACGGCGAGTTCGGGGAACCCTGTGACGCCTGTCTGGAGAACGCTGACTTCGAGATCAATGAGATGAACGCCGCGGCTTTCGGCAAGGCAGAGGACATGCGCGATCTGTTGAACGATCTGCGCTGGACGCCGCGCGCCGGTCTCTACCGGGTGTTCATCCTCGACGAGTGCCAGCAGATGACGACGGCCGCCCAGAACATTCTGCTCAAGCCGCTTGAGCAGGCTGACTCCTGCAACATCTTCATCTTCTGCACGACCGATCCAACCAAGCTGATCCCGGCGCTTCAGAAACGCTGTGGGAGCTGCCAGTTCACTGTGGATGGGCTCAGTGCTTCAGAGATTGAACAGTTGATCAATTACGCCTCTCCGTTTGTGGTGGAAGGCGGCTTCGATCAACAGACCGTTCTTGCTCTGACCCAGCTTCTGGTTGAGCGGAGCATCTTCGCACCAGGCGATGTCGTGTCGGCCGTTGAACGGCTGTCCAATGGCGCCACGCTCGAAGCTGCAGCCGTGTCCTCCGACTTTTCCGGCAAGGTTGACATCAAGGTGCTCAACGCCGCGGTGGTTAGAGGAGACTGGGACATCTGCCGGAAACAGCTCGCCCTCGCCGAGCCCCGTGATGGCGACGAGATCAGGGTGAGGCTCACTGCCCACCTGCGCTATCTGTTGCTCGATCAAGGCTGCCAGCCTGTCCGTGCGGATCTGTTGTCGCAGTTCATTCATGAGCTGACGGACCACGATACACCGATCAGCGGCCTCGTGCTGTCCGCAACAGTGGCATCGGTTCTCAAGATCTGCAACATCGTCCGGGAAGCAGCAGCCCGGCGTACGCAGTTCCAGAGGGCGGCCTGATGCAGCTCAATGAACTGACAGCCAGAATCGTGAGCTGGATTACCAGCAGTTTCGGGTGGGAGGTCTTCCGCGACAAGCACGAACGCGGCAGGCGCTTCCTGGAAGAGGTGGTTGAGCTGAACCAGGCGATGGGCGTTCCTTACGAGGATGCCCTTCGCATTGTCAACCACGTCTACTCCCGGCCGGTCGGCAAGGTTGAACAGGAGATGGGTGGAGTTGGCATCACCCTCCTTGGGTTGTGTGGAGCTTTGTCACTGGACTTCCAGAAGCTGACCAAGCGAGAGCTGGACCGTGTGCTGGCTCTCCCGGCGGATCACTTCCGCAAACGCAATGTCCTGAAAGCTCAGGCGGGAATCGCCATGTTGCCGACAGGCACAGATTGAGATTGGAGAAAGAGAATGAGTGTACAGTCAATCAGCCTCGCGTACCGCGACGGCAGCTCCGACAAGGTATACCACGCCCAGATCGAGGAGAAAGACAACGGATATGTTGTCAATTTCCAGTACGGTCGGCGGGGTTCGACGCTGAACAGCGGAAGCAAGACCGCAACGCCGGTAGCCCTGGCTGCGGCACAGAAGGTCTACGACAAGCTCGTAGCCGAGAAGAAGGGCAAAGGCTATTCCGAGGGCGAAGAGGGCACGCCCTACGCCGGCAGCGAGCTAGCCGGCCAGCAGAGCGGGCTGATTCCGCAGCTCCTGAACGCTGTCGATGAAGAGCAGGTGGAGTTTCTGCTCGACAGCGAGAACTACTTCATGCAGGAGAAAAAGGACGGTGTCCGTCAGTTTGTCACGCGCGCTGGTGACCAGATCACCGGCGGCAACCGCAAGGGTTTGATCGTTGCTGTTTCCCAGTCCATCGCCGCCGGCGTTCTGAGTCTTCGCACCAAGCGGGATGCTGACTTCATCCTGGACGGCGAAGCGATTGGCGACGTGTACTGGCCCTTCGATGTCCTTCGTTACGGCGGCCAGGATACGACCGGCATGCCTGTTGAGAACCGCTGGTCCCTGTTGGAGGGCCTGTTGGGGACGACCTCCTTGCCGGCGATCGGGTTCCTGACGACGGCATATACACCCGAGACCAAGCGCGCCCTCTTCGACAAGATCAAAGCCGAGCGCGGTGAAGGCGTGGTCTTCAAGAAGCTGGGCTCCAGGTACGTGCCCGGCCGGCCGAACTCCGGCGGCAATCAGCTCAAGTTCAAGTTCAAGGGCTCGGCAACCTGTCAAGTCATTCAGCAGAACCAAGGCAAGCGTTCGGTCGAGGTCGGCCTTGTTCAGGATGCGACTTGGGTTAGAACAGTAGGCAATGTCACGATCCCGGCCAACTATGAGGTTCCCGAGGCCGGCAGCATCGTGGAGGTTGAATACCTCTATGCCTTTCCGGGCGGCTCGCTCTTCCAGCCGGTCTACAAGGGACCGCGCGCAGACAAGGATGCAGCCGACGCCTACGACACCCTGAAGTTCAAGCAGAGTACGACCGACGAGGACGATGCCTAAGCTCTTTTGGGAACCCCACAAGGTCATCAAGCGCCACCACTGGCCGTTCAACTCCCAGTTCTGGTGGTGGCTTCTGCGCGGCGTCAAGTCATCTGACTGGCGCCGCGTGTGCTGGCGTTGCCGGTTCACCGGCCAGGCACACCTTCATCGGGAGTCAGGCGCTTGCCAGCGTTTCAAGCATCCGCCTGTTTTCAAAGGAGTGCTATGAGCTGGCACGGGTACGAAGAGCGACCTTCAACTCCTCTTTCAACCAGTATTCCTCGGCGAGAACAACTGGTGGCAGCTGTTCGTGTGCAGCAAAAGCGAGCAGCCCGGAGGGCAAATGCCTCCTTGGCTTTGGCCCGGCCCTATTACGCACCCCCGGTTACAGTGCTCAGTCATTCGGAGATCCACCATCTGATCGACAACAATTCGAGGACCATCGCCAGTCTTGCCGATCCTCGCATCGCCGGCGCGATCGCCGACTTCCTGAACAGCTAACTCAACATGAAAGGCAGGACTGGCTATGTCCCATAGACCAGAAGAACTCAATGCATGCCTTGAGCAATGTGCTCGTGAATTGCCCGCGGGTTATCAGGTGACGATCGCTATCGAGTTCGAATCAGGGTCGCTCAACCTGATCGGTCCTGACGGCGAAGAAATCGAATATCCCTCCAATCACGAGTACGGTCTTGCTGAAGATGCCGTGGACGCTCTGAACCACGCAAAGGAGCTTGCCGGTGGCTGATGCAGTCTGCACGTTCATGACAATCGGAGATCAGCTTGCCCTTTTGCTGAGTGGCGCTCCCGATCCCCGGCTTCCCCGCGGATCGGTTGGCTGGTATGAGACTGCAACGGGCTGTTGCGGTGACCAGATACTGTTCGACAAACCATTAACAGGCTGGACAGAAGTGCTTTGTCGAAAGTGCGGTCATTTCACGACAGTCAGGTAGCTCATAGGGGATTTACCTGATCGCGGAACAAACGGAGGGCAGGTAAGGTGTCAATGAAAGGAAGCATCGTGAATCAAATCGAGGTCAATCGGTACTTCACCAAGGGTGAAGATCCGTATACCGCCATCAAGTGGGAAGAACGCACCGCTCGGATCACCAACTTCAAAGGTGAAGTGATCTTCGAACAGAAGGGTGTGCGTGTTCCCGAAAGCTGGTCGGTGACCGCAACCAACATCGTGGTCAGCAAGTATTTCTACGGGAAGCTTGAAACCGCCGAGCGCGAGACTGGCGTTGATCAGCTTGTTCGCCGCGTTGTGAAGACCATCACCGCTGCCGGTATTGCCCAGGGCTATTTCGACAACGAGAACGCCGAGATATTTGCCCATGAGTTGGCGTTCCTGCTCCTCAACCAGTATGGAGCATTCAATTCTCCGGTGTGGTTCAACGTGGGCTGCGACCAGTACGAGCCCAACGCCCAGGCAGGAAGCTGGCACTGGGGTCCGATGTACCCGGATAGCACTCTCATGGCCACTGTCCATGGTGCGACCGGTTACAAGAATCCTCAATGCTCGGCCTGCTTCATCAACTCCGTCGGAGATTCGATGGAAGAGATCATGGCCTTGGCCAGGACCGAGGCTCTTCTGTTCAAGTTTGGCTCCGGGACCGGGACCAACTTCAGTCCTCTGCGGTCCAGCAAGGAGTCGGTATCAGGCGGCGGTGTCGCCAGCGGCCCACTGTCCTTTATGAAGGGCCTGGATGCTTTCGCCGGCGTGATCAAGTCAGGCGGCAAGACGCGGCGTGCGGCCAAGATGGCCATCCTGGACATCGAGCATCCCGACATCGTGGACTTCATCGAGTGCAAGTTGCTGGAGGACAAGAAGGCCCAGGCGCTGATGCGCGAAGGCTATGACGGAACGAGCGGGCCGGACAGTCCGGCGTACGCTTCGGTGTTCTATCAGAATGCCAACAACTCGGTGCGCGTGAGCGATCAATTCATGTACGCGGTCGAAAAAGACCTCAACTTCTGCACATTGACCGTCAAAACCAGAGAAGAGGTCGAAAACTACCGCGCGCGCGACCTGATGCACAGAATCGCTCATGCCACATGGGAGTGCGGCGATCCGGGAATGCAGTTCGATGACACCATCAACAAGTGGCATACCTGCAAGGAGAGCGGCCGCATCAACGCCTCGAATCCCTGCTCCGAATACCTCTTTTTGGACGATTCGGCCTGCAATCTGGCTTCGCTGAATCTGTTGAAGTTCCTCAGGAACGGCGTTTTCGATGTCAAGGCATTCGAGCAAGCGGTGACTCTGTTCACGATCGCGCAGGACATTCTGGTCGATCTGTCGGGGTATCCGACTGAGCGCATCGCAAAGAACTCGCATGACTACAGGCCTTTGGGGCTGGGATATGCCAATCTTGGCGCGCTTCTGATGGCCCTCGGCCTGCCCTATGACTCCGATGAAGGCCGCAGCTATGCCGCGGTGATCACCGCGATCATGACAGGACGGTCCTACGCCACCTCGGCTTTCTTGGCTGAGAATCTGGCGCCTCTGCAGTCGGCTACAGGCTTGAGGTCCGGAGACACAGGGGCTTGCCCCGGTTGGTTCAGCAACAAGGAGTCCTTCCTGGACGTGATCCGGATGCACAACGAGGCCCTGGATCATATCGATCGCAGCACCATTCCGAACGATCTGTTCGGTGCAGCGGTGTCCAACTGGCAGACTGCCTACGATCAGGGCTTCATTCACGGCTACCGCAATGCCCAAGTCTCGGTCCTGGCGCCCACCGGCACCATCGGGTTCCTCATGGACTGCGATACCACAGGCATTGAACCTGAGCTGGCTTTGGTCAAGTACAAGAAGTTGGTCGGCGGTGGACAGCTCAAGATCGTCAACGAGACCGTTACCCAGGCACTGGAAAAGCTTGGCTACGACCCTCAGAAGATCGACGATTTCATCGTCTACATCGACAAGTTCGGGTGCCTGGAAGGAACGACGCTGAAGGCTGAACACATGGCTGTCTTTGACACGGCTTTCAAGCCGACCAAGGGCGAGCGATTCATTCAATACATGGGCCACGTCAAGATGATGGCGGCCACGCAGCCTTTTCTTTCCGGCGCAATCTCGAAGACCGTGAACATGCCTGCCACAGCAACCGTCGAGGAGATCGAGGATGCTTACATGCAGGCCTGGAAGCTGGGCCTGAAGGCTGTTGCAATCTACCGCGATGGCTCGAAGTCCAACCAGGTGCTGGTGACCAGCAAGGAAAACAAGAAGGCCGAGACAGTTCAGGACATTCTGAACGAGCTCGATGCCAAGGCTGCTGCTGAAGCAGCTCTGGATGATCCGAATGCGCCGCCGCGCGCCGTGCGCCATCGTCTGCCGGATACTCGGCCAGCCATGACCCACAAGTTCGCCATAGCGGGACATGAGGGTTACCTGACAGTCGGACTCTATGAGCACGGCCAGCCTGGTGAGATCTTCATTGCCATGGCCAAGGAAGGCTCGACCATCTCCGGCTTCATGGACTCGTTTGCCCTGGTGTTCTCGATTGCACTCCAGCATGGTGTGCCCTTGGAGACGCTGGTCGGTAAGCTGGCTCACACCCGGTTTGAACCCAGTGGATGGACTGGTAACCCCGAGATCGGCTATGCGAAGTCCATCATGGACTACGTTGCCCGATGGTTGGAACATCGGTTTCTCAAGCCGCATCAGGGCAAGCTGTTCCCTGAGCATCCGATCCCGAAGCTGGTGATCGAGGATGAAGCTCCTCGGTCCTCCAGCGGCGCAGTGCAGGCGTTGTCGGCTGTCATGAGTATGACCGACGCGCCGGCGTGCCAAGTTTGTGGCTGCATTATGGTCCGCAACGGCGCTTGCTACAAGTGCCTGGAGTGTGGCAGCTCTTCTGGATGCTCCTGAACGCTGAACATTTGGTAGTTGGATGGGCTCGGGACATACTGGGCCCATTCAAACTCGCAATCTCACCTGGGAGGTGAACAACAATGGCACTCAGCGACAAAGTTCGCTTGCTCGTCAACGCTATCTATCGGAATGGCATTCCACTGTTCAACAGCAAAGAGATCGTTGCCGATTCTGAGATCTCCAAACCACGGGATGGCTCGGACATTCGGGTTGTCACCCTCCGGTTTGCCGCGCCGAGTGGTGTTGCTCACCAGATCCTCCATGCCTTCAAGACAGGGGAAGCAGAACTGAACATTCAGGAAGTCCTGCCACTCGAAAGATGAACCCACAAGATATGAAGCAAGTCATGGAAGCCTTGCAGAATGCAGCTTCCAAGGTCGAGCTCGAACCTGCGCCCGGCATGGGCAATCTCATCAAGATCACTACCCAGTTCAGGGACCGGAACGGAAGTCCATTTGCTTTCTACGCTTACACACGCGGGAAGCGCAAGAAGATCTTCCTCACCGATGCCGGCTTGATTCTGGGGACTCTCCAGAAGTCTGGCATGGGACTGCAGATGGGGCTCGTTCAGAGCCTGCTTCGCACCTACGGCCTGATGTTTACCCAGGAGGGTGTGGTCATCGACCAGTCCGATCGTTCAATCGAGGAACGGGTGACATCTCTCTTCCAAGCCTGGTGCGCCGCCGATGGCGTCCTGCGCACTTGGACCCGTCAGGAGGGTTGATGGCAGACAAGATGTATCAGATCCGGCGGAAGTCGGATGGGCTTTACTCCACGGGCGGAACCTGGCCGAGTTTCAACAAGGTCGGCAAGATATGGACCAGACCGGGTTCTTTGAAGAACCACGTCGTCATGGTCAACCAACAGTTCAAGCGGTATCAGGAGCATTATCCCTACGGAGATTGCGAGATCGTGACTCTGGTGATTCACCGAGACGAGCTGGCGACTCTTCCGGTGGTGGATTATTCCAAGCTGCAGAAATAGGACCCAAATGATTTATGACGTGCGAGTCGGAGCCCTCTTAGACGGCTCTCAGGAAATCTACACCATCATCCAGTCAGTCGAAGCTTCCTCGGCGCAGGACGCTGCCGAACAAGTCGTCCGTGGCTTCGAAGATGGTGCGGAAGGTCACGAAGAAGACTGGTATGACGGCGACAACGATGAGTGTGTGGACTGGCAGTTCGAAGGAGAACACAAAGTCGAGATCGATCCCGTAGTTGGGGTCACACAAGTGGTCACCGTTGACCACAAAGCAACGATCAAGATCATCACGGAGTAGGAGCGGGCATGATTGGTGAAACTGTTTACCAGCCTCAGCGGGACATCGCGGAGCTGATGAAGTTGTATGACCAGGAGGTTCGGGAGTTCCCGAGCATTCCCGATCGGGTGACGTTGTTGCTGCGGGCCCGGCTGATCTTTGAAGAGGCAATGGAGTTTGTCGAGGCTGCAGGTTGTTCCGTTCCGTTGTTGGACAAAGGGATCGGCCCCTATGTGGTCATCGACGAAACAGCCACGCCCAACCTGGTCGAGATGGCCGACGCGATCGGTGACACTTTGGTGGTCACCTACGGCGCCGCAAATGCTCTCGGTATCCAGGTGGAACCCGTCTGGGACGAGATCCAGCGGAGCAACCTGTCCAAGGTCTGGCCTGATGGCGCTATTCACAAGCGGGAAGATGGCAAAGTCATCAAGCCCAGCACCTATTCACCGGCTGCCATTGATGGCGTGCTGGCCCAGCAGGTCGATCAGTACCTGCAGAATCTTCCCAGCAAGGCGGCAGCTTGATGGTTCTGATCCTGAAGGGCGAACGCGGTTTCTTCATCTCTTTCGAGAGCATCGACGGTCTGGGCAAGACGACCCAGGCCAAGAAGCTGGTTGAGAACCTCGACCAGTCCGGCTATGACGTGCTGCTTACCAAGGAGCCCGGCGACCGAAACACCGGCTCCAATGTTGGCGCCGGCGTCCGCAACCTGGTCTTCAAAGACCCGACAACCCTGAAGATGCGGCCGGGTGTGGCTGATCTGCTGTTTCTGGCTGACCATATCCAGACCGCCGGCGACATCGAAGAGGCTGTCAGCGCCGGCAGGATCGTCGTCTCGGATCGGTATGCCGATTCGCAGTGGGCCTACAACGCCTCGGCCAGCAAGAATTGTCCCCAGTGGGTGATGGACTTGTTCGAGCAGCAGTACGGCATCATTCCGGATATGACCGTACTTTTGATTGCCCGCGGCAAGCAAGTCCTGGTGCCAAGTCACGCGAATCTGGATGTCTCAGGCGAGATCAGCATCGCTGGTCCCATGCGCGAGGACATCTCCTGGGCTCTGGCCCGTGGAAAGGCCCGCCAAGGCTCTGAGGCGGGCAAGCAGGACGGCAAGGCATGGAACAACGTCGAAGACCAACGGCGCATCCAGGACGCCTACCTGCACTACCTGCAGGCCCTTCCTCGCACCTTCATCGTAGACGTTTGGGACCACATGACACCGGGCGATCTCTCCGTGCCCATTCTCACCGAGGTGTTGCGCCGGATCGGCAAACATACAGTTAGTTCGGCATACGAGGCAGCGTGATGGCAAAAGGAGCGCGCATTGGCGGCCGTGCTAGAGGACCAGTCTGTACTCCATTGGAGATGCATGTGCCAGTGGCGTACAAGATCGTGGGAACACATGACTGGTTGCAAGGAGCATGGGATCCGGGCGCATGGGACTCCGATCAGATCATTCCTGTTTCATCGTCAGGAGATCTGGCGGAGATCAAACGGACCCTGAACAAGCTTCCAGTTCACGGCATTGACACCGAAACCACAGGTCGCGTCGTCAAGGGCGACAAATACTATTCGATGAATCCGGTGAATCCGGATACACGGATGGTGTTGTTTCAGATCGGCAATGAGGACATGGTGTATCTGATCCAGCCTGAACTCGTTGTCGAGTTCAAGGAGTGGTTGGAGTCTGCCTGCTTTCTTCATCTGCTGCATAACGCGATCTACGACTTCAAATGGCTGCTGGTGAAATACGGCATTCACATGCAGCGCATCTTCTGTTCCATGCTGGCCGAGCAGCTCCTGGTTGCCGGCCTGCTGGCTATGAAGGTCGGTCTGGCTGATTGCAGCCGCCGGCATGCACCGTTCTGGCTCATCAACAAGGCCGTCCGTGACAGTTTCATCACACTGGATCATGACGGCCGGAAGATGACCCGCGAGATGGCCTACTACTCGGCCCGCGACATCGTTCTGATGTTTCCTCTGATGCGCGACCAGGCCAGGATGCTGAAGCATTGGCAGCTGACCACGGTGGCGCAAGACGAGTTCGATGTCATCTACCCAACTGCGGAGATGGAGATCGAGGGCGTCACTCTGAGCCTGCCGATCATGCGCCAGATCATCGAGTATTGGGAACAACACGAGATCGACGTAGCCAACGAGATCTTCAATGTCTTCGGCGAAGAGAAGCGTGAGCAAGGCGACCTGGCCGAGACGCTCATCCCTGAGCTGACCTACGTCTTCAATCTCAAGTCGAACGCCGACAAGCTGTCGGCACTCCGCGAGATCGACATTGATCTGGACAACATCAAGCGTGAGTCGCTGAAGGAAGTCTCGAAGAACGAAAAGGACTTCTCCCCGCGGCAACGGAAGCTGGCCAAACTGCTGGCCGAGTTCTCCAATGTCACGAAGATGACGACCACCTATGGCAAGAACATGGTGGACAGGATCAATCCCAACACCAACAGATGGCACCCTCGCTTCAAGCAGTTGGGATCGGGAGAAGAGGAAGGCCGTAAGAGCGGGGGCGAGGACAAATCGACCATTGCTACCGGCCGATTCAGCTCTGATGCCCAGCAGTTCCCGAAGCCGAAGGAGTTGTTTGCTCCGGTTCGCAAGCCGGATGAAATCAACCATGTCATGGCAGTCTTCGCCGACAAGATCGCGGCGATGAAGGCCGAACAGGCGCAGTTGCAGGAGGCTGCATGAGCAAAGCGAACTACACGATCGCCAAGCATAACGACCAGCTGGTCCTTGTCATGAATGAGAGGACTGCCGGGCTAGTCAAGTCTGCCCTGGAGATCATCAACCCTGACAGTCAATTTGACGAGAATCTGGCGCGCAATCTGGCGATGGATCTGGAGAACAAACTATGAGTCAAGACAACAGACGCCGGGCTTTCAAGCCCTTGCGGTTGCGGTTATCCGAGATACAGGACCCGGAAGTCCGGTCCGATCTCGAAATGCGGTTTGAAGGCGTTCAGGTGCAGCGCGAGCTGGCCGTCGCCGCTGCCCGGCAGTCGGCCATTGCCGACCGTAACCGGCAGATCGCCACGGCTGAAGCCGAGATCGGCTTCATCAAGCTGATGCAGGAAGCCGGCAAGCATCTGGACCCAATTAACAGGGAGCCCGTGTGGGCGGCGTTCCGCGACAACGGAGAAGTTGTCTTTGAATGCCCGTTCAGTGAAGGCGACATGCGCAATGCCATGAAGGTCAACCGTGCGCAGCTGGAACAGGCTGCCCGGCAAGTGGATGAAAACGGCGGAGACGATCTCTACCGCGGCGGAGACGAAGAGCCGGAGGCGTAAACCGTGCAATCAACGAACGTGCCACCTGACGGCCAGGACTATTGGAACGACGAAGACCCAGAGCATCCCTTTGCTGAGTGGCAAAGGGAGGTCGCCGCCGGTGAAACCCGTGCAGGGTATTGGGAATGGGCGTTCGACATACGTTCCCTTTGCTCCGATATGGAAGGCCAACCGGAGGTGTAATGGGCGCAACAACTCAAGCCAGAGCGGTACTCGGGATGGTCGGGGACAAGACCTATTACTGGAACTTCCAGACGGACAGTCTGGAATGGTCAGTCCCTGATCCGCGATCTGCGATTCGTGCGGAACCCGGGTACAAGATCCTGGCGGCCGATTACTCACAGATCGAAGTGAAGCTGATGGCCCACGCATCGGGAGATCCAATCCTGATCGCGGCCATCAACTCAGGGCAGGATGTTCACAGCTTCAATGCAACGAAGGTGTTCGGCGCCCGCTACAAGTTCACCTACGAGGAAATGGAACTGGCTCGTCACTCCGAGAGCCATCCTCGCCACAACGAACTGTCGCTGATCCGCTCCCGCATCAAGACGGTGACCTTCGGCGTGCCCTACGGCGCCGGCCCGACTCGTGTGGCGCTGATGACCGGCATGAGCATCGACGAAGCCAAAACATTCATCGAGGAGTTCTTTGGCACCTTCAAGGTGCTGAAGCAGTGGTTGGAACGTCAGGGCCTGCTGGCAGTCGAACTCGGCTACAGTTGCAGCCCCAGAGGCAGGAAGCGGTTCTATACGCTGCCCGCCGATGACGCTGAAGATGCCAAGGAGCTGATCGCCCAGATCAAGAGGTGGGCCGGCAACATGCCGATCCAGGCAGGGAATGCCGACATCCTCAAGGTCGCAATGCGAAACATCTACCTGGCGGTCCGCGGCGGTTCCTTCGTCGGCAAGAAGTTGTACGATGTCCGATTCCTCCTCGTTGTTCATGACGAGATCGTTATGGTCTGCGCGGAGAAAGACATTCCGGCGGTCAAGGCCATCATGGCCAAGTGCATGAACGATGCCTACCACCAGATCGTTCCGAAGTTTGGTGAGCCTGGCTGGATTGCCCTGGGTCCAGAGAAGCATGACTGGGGAGTTGAAGTTGTCGAGGCAGAGATATGGGCCAAAGCGTAAAGCGAAAGCCCGTCAAGCAGGGGATTGGCCGAAACAATCCCCTGGCTTTGGTACTTGTCAGCCGAGGCTGTAGTTACAGAGCAGCCAGGAAGATCGTGAATTTGATCTTCGATGAAATCAAGGCTGCTTTGAAGCGACACGAGGATGTTGACCTGCCTTTCGGAACCTTCCGGGTTGTAGAGCGCGGCCAGCGGCCACATCGGCGCTGGCGGTTCGGGCAACCCCAGTCCGTCTTCCAGCAGCGTTACCGTGTGGTGTTTTTACCTCGAGAAAGGGATACCAGTGGGGAATCATAAGGCGGGAATGAGCAAGAACCCGTTCGGCGGATACGACAGGCTGGACAAGTGCAATCTTCAGGGACCGTCGATTCTTGGCGGCTTGCTCATTGACGTCTTCTCGGACGTTCCAGGTGAACGCACGATGATTTGCAAGATGTTTCTGGACGACTGCAACAACTATGTCAACTACGCCCTCGCAGCGCAGAACGGCACCAGTCTGGACCAGTTCTTTTACGCGAGCGAGTTTCTCTTGAGAGTCAGGGCTTCCAAGCCGGAGACGTGGCAAGGCGCACGTCTCATGCGAACGACCTACTTTGATGAGTATCTTGGCAGGCGGGTGACGCGCGCGCAGGCGTTGACCGACGACCAACTTCGCATGGGCTGTGCGGATTATTTGTGGGGGCTGATGGAGATGCCGATGGAGTTCGAGGACTTCATCGCTGCTCTTCGAGCCGAACGGCGCAAGAGAATCCAGAAGAGCCAGCAACAGGTCGATGAGTTCATCGCCCTGATGAACAGCCCTTCGCTGTCACGGAACATTCTTCACAAGGAAACGATTCCGCTCAAGCTTTTGAGCCAGTCTCCAGAAGATATTCTGACCGATCCAACTATCAATCCAGTAGACCTTTGCCACCTGATCAGTTACCAGCCAAGGAGGCGGAGAAGGTCTACGGGATCGCCTGCAGGTCACTGTGTTCGCGGCAGACGAATACGCATCTGCGAGAAGAAGCCGGCTGTGAGGCAAGCCCAGCCAACTAAAGGAGATCTCTTTGCTTGTTTGGAAACCAATTCTCCTGAGTCTGCTGACAGTGCTGGGTGTTGTGCTGTTGGGCTGTCTGCTTGATTCAGGGTTCCTCTATTACCAGGCCACACGAGGAGTGAAGCTGCCTTTCAAGGTCAAGCTTCTCCCCGTCATGGGCGGAGACTTAGGATGAGAAGGCCGAGTGCAAAGCAATTAGTTCACACACTGGCATTTGACTTTCCAGTCATCCTGGATTTGTCGAAGCCCAGTGTCACCCTCCACAAGAATGGCAAGTATCTGCTATTCAAACCCAACGATTTAGCCGCAGCCGACATCCTGCGTGAGCTGAAGATCCGTATGGAGTGCAACAAAATGCACCTCACGTCCTTCTTCGGCTTCGTTGAAGAAGAGACGGTTGAGATGCCCGTCGCCAGCGGCGTAGTGATGACCCATAGGCACAAACAGGTGTCCGGTTGGGGCCGTGTCGAATTGTGGAAACACCTCGGAGGCGATGTCAACAAGCATCCCCTCTGCGACATGCTCCGGTCCTATGGTGTTGAGGTCGGTACATCTTCGACATTGAAGGGCTACATCCTGAAAGAGCATCGGCGCCGTGTGCTGGAGGAATTCCCCTACCCGGCTTCCCCGATCATCAAGGACGACGTGTCCCTCTTCGGACGATGCTGCCCTGGCACTACCCTGGTCTGTGTCAAGAACTTTGCGCCCGCCGGTGCAACCGCCGCCCTCTTCAAGAAGGGGTCACGCTACCTCGTTGCCTCTACTGGTGAGAGCGACGGTTGCGATCAGATCCAGATCTGCACGGAAGCGATCACTCACAACGCAAAGCTGAACCTGGTCGGCAAGGGCAAACTGCACGGCTGGACCGAGTTCAACCCTGCGATGGAAGAGTGGTTCGACGACACCGAGACTATGGACTTCGGCAAGACGATTGATCAGGTCTATCCGGACCGGGTCAAGCAGATGGAAGACCGCCTCGCCAAGCTTTCCTATATGCAGAAGGCAGTCGAGGCCGGCGACAGGCTGCCTCTCTTTGAGCATGTCCGCAAGGACGCTGTCCTGGAGGCGCTCAAGCGCGGGGTCATCAACTGCAAGCTCATGCGAATGGGCAAGACTTCCGAGGCCATTACGATCTGTGAACTCTGGGGCTCCCAGAAGATCGGTATCGTTGGCACCAGGAATGTTCGGCTGGCCTGGCGCAAGGAGTTCCGGCGCCTGGGTATGAAGAACTTCGTCTTTGTGAACAAGCTTGAGGATCTGGACAAGGAGGGGAAGTATTACCTCTTCACGCTCGATTGGCTCAAGGACTACACGGACCCCAGCCGGGGATCACGAAAGAACTTTGAGAACTACTTGCGTGCGTCGGAGCGGAAGGTTCGCCGGACTGTCAAATGGTCCTGCAAACCGGAAGAGATCACGGTTTACCAGCACAATACCTGCCCACATTGCCAGTCGCCCTTGGAACGGCCGCTGTTCAGTGAGGAAGGGGTTACGACCAAGGTCGGCTGGACCACCGACAAGGGGTATCTCTGCCGGAATCAGGGTTGCTCCTGGACAACGGACAACCGGTGCAAGCCTGGTCACAAGACCGTTCATGACAGCCTATCCCATCGCGGAGCTGCCTGGGCGGAAGAGGATGACCGGATCATCACCCACAAACCTGGGGCCTATGTGGACGAAACTCTGGCCCGCCATGCGCGGTGCTCAGGCGAACAAATCAAAGGCCGCATGTGCTTGGAGTGCGGCGCCGTAGACGGCACCTGGATTCCGCCGCGGTATCGCCGGGTGAAGGACTTGTACTCGGCCGTGGTCGGAGACGAGATCCACAATGCCAAGGAATACAACACGCAAAATGCTCGCGCAATGTACTCCTTCCGTTCTCGCCGGCGAATCGCCATGACTGGCACTCTGCTGTCCAACTCTCCGCTGGATGCGTACTGGCCGCTGCACTGGGCCGTTGCCCGGCCGTGTCCTCAGTTCCCGTGGCAGGGCGCGGAGGGCAAGAAGGAGTTCGAGAACCGGTTCTGCGACTTTGTCTACCTGGAGAAACCGACTGGGGAGATCGACGAAGAGACTGGTGTGGAGATCACCAAAACGATTAGAAAGCGCACACCGTTCCTCATCAATCCTCCGGACTGGTGGAGAACGATGCAGCCGAAGATCGTTCGCCGCAACTATTCTGACCCGCTGTTTCAGCAATCTCTGCTGGAAGCCGGCATGAAGCTCCCCCGTGTGTCGATCAAACGGACGATTGTCCCGATGGCTGCCGCGCAGGCAAGGCTGATGCTGGCAGCTCTCAGGGACTTCCGGGTGCAGTTCGAACAGATGGTTGAGGAGGCCGAGGCCAAAGGGAACGAGGTCAACAAGGCGCTGGTCATCGCCAAGATGTCCGCGCTGCGCACCATCGCCACATCGCCGGAGCGTCTCAATCAGAAGTTCGGGTATGAGGTCTACAACGGGCCACCGGGCGGCGGCAAGATGCGCCAGATCGTCAACCTGGTTGCTGACTCCGTTGCCCAAGGCAAGAAGGTCTTCATCCTCTCGGACTTCATCGAGATGCAGATCCAGGTCGAGAAGGCGCTTCACGCCTACAACCCCATCAGGATGCCATCCAGTTGGGGCGACGAGAAGCGCGTCGAAGCTATGGATCTGTTTGCTCACGATCCGGAGCGCCACGTCTGGGTTTCCGGCACGCGCTCCGTGCGCGAGGCAATCGACGTCTCCTGTGCCGATGTCACCATCTGCTGCGACCTGTTGTGGTCGCCGGCCTGGCAATGTCAGGCATGGTCTCGCACCATGGCCCCCACAGAAAGGGACCGTGACTGCGAGGTTTACCTTATGTTGTCCCAGAACTCTTTGGACGAGTATATCTACACAGTCTTCTATAGCAAGATGGTGGGCGCTGAACAGGCGCTTGACCGCAAGGTCATGAACCGTCGTGCTCTGGACTTCGATGTAAAGTTCTTCGCCCAGCGAGTTCTCGAAGAGGAAGAAGCTCTTTCACTTCAGATCAGGGACGACTTTGGCGACACCGAGATGGTGTACATGCCGGAGTTGGAACTGGCAGAGGAGCGCGCGTCATGACCACCATCCAGAAGAACGTGATGATCGTTATTGACGCCATGCTCTTCCTGACCTGGCCTCCTCGCACCAGCGCATTTACCTGGGCACGGCTGCTCAAAGCCGTGTCTCTGGGCCAGAAGATGGTCCTGAAATCACAAGAGGCTTTCTATCTGGTGATGAAGGTTGAGCCTGTTGTGTTCGAGAGACTCTTGCCGTTCCTGGAGATCACAGCGCGGCAAGGCGCAGGCCTCTTCGAGGCGCACAACAATCCCGCGGAGGTTGCTCTCCGCCGGAAAGCTTGGAGGGGCTACTATTGATCGAATTCATCGGTAAGCCTGGGTCTGCAGCTTGCAGCATCCAGTTCTCTCCGCGGTCGGCCTACAAAGGCGATCCCAGGTACACGCGATTTGAACGGGACCTGGTGTATGGCCATTACTGTCCGACCTGCGGCAATGTCGTGCAGGCCTGTTTCCTAACTGCAAAGCCGATTGACCTCTGGTTCTACGAAGAAACCAACGTCATCAGCACCGCGAACGACGAGAAGAAGTTCGGGAACGTCCTCAAGGTTGTTCCCAACCAGGACTCGAAGTTTGGTTACAGCCAGTACACGTCCACCGTCCTCCGGACGGCAGGTGGAACGGCTCAACACCTGACCCTCAAGAACCACATCGTCAAGTACCACGGGATCAATGAGGCCACTCATACTTCCGATCGGTACTTTGAGCCAGGCGGCCACACCTGCGCCTACACGGGCCTCTTCAGTCTGCGGGAAGATCTTGCTCTCAAGGATCTGTGCATGCTGTGGAGATTCCCGGAAGGCCACGGCGACAACTTGAACGATTACAAGTTCACGAAGGTTGCCGAAGTGCTGGACCATTTCATCACGAAGGAAGGGTCCCATCTCAATGGCCTTTCGTTCCACGGAGTCAGGGCGCTTCCGGCTTATGGACAGGCGCCGCCAGTGCTCGTCTTTCCTCGAGACAAACTGACCGGCAACTATGCGCCGTGGGGCCAGATCTCCACGCTCATGAGCCGAGCTTTCAAGAAGGAGCAGAACGTATGAGCAGTTTTCGACAGCTCAAGGCAGGGACGATGAATGACAGACGCTGTCTCGTCGACACCCTCAAGAAGATGGGTTACAACCCCATCCTCGGCAAGAACCAAACCGTCCGTGGCGATCAGAGCTACGACAACCGCAACGGTTACGACATCGTGCTGAAGAAGGAAGACACGGCGCTTCGCGGGGACATCGGGTTCCAGCGTGGCGACGATGGCTACTACACCGTCGGCATGGATTCGTACATCATCCGCCAGTTCACGCCCGAGCAGTTCGTCAAGAAGGTTCAGGGCGAGTACACGGTGGCCAAGGCACGGGCGACGGCAGAAACACTTGGCCTGAGCCTCATTGGCAAGCAAGAACTGGTTGTCGACGGCCGGCCGATTGTCCGTTACCAGTACGAGAAGGTGGGCGCTTAGGCGCCCCGCCTTTCCGAAAGGAAGTCATGTCCCTTTACCGGGAACGAAAGACCAAGATCAACGATGCGCGCGCCCTCGAAGAAGCTCTGAAGCAGAAGGGCTTCTCACCCTTGCGCCACAGCCAACCTGTGTCTTTGGAAGGCTACATGGGTGATAAACGCAAGGACACTGCGGAGATCATCATTCCACGCACGCAGGTTGGCCGCGCTTCGAATGACATTGGGTTCAAGCGGCAGGAAGATGGTTCGTTTGCGGCCATCATCAGCGACTTCGACAAATCCCACGGCTACGGCGACGGTTGGCTCAAGGAGATTATCGGCCTTGCAACCGAAGCCAAGGCAATGCGAATTGTCCAGAAACTCGACCTGGAGCAGATCAGCCGTACGGAACTTCCGAACGGCAAGATCCGGCTCCAATTCACTCAGAGAGGGTAGCAATGCCACAGAAGATTGTCACCATTGACATCGACAAAGAGGCAGGCACGTTCTCCGTGGATACCGAAGGGTTCCACGGTCAGGGATGCCAGGCCATTCACCAGGCTTTTGAATCCATGGGTACGGTCACCAAGGAAACCATCAAGCCTGAATTCTACGCTGGGCCAGGCAACGGAAACCGAGTCACGTCAGGACGGTAGCCATGCCCGAGCCACAGATGGTCCACGCACTGGTTCACCATCATCAGTACGGTGAAACGGTGTACCTCTACCGCGGAGCACCGGATCGTGACGCCAGGGAAATCGCCATCAAGCTCAAGGTTGATTTGGAACCTGAGAAGGGCGAATGGGTCGCCATTGATTCAGTCGACATCGCTAACATTCCCGAGCTGGACAACACTCCTGTCGAGTACGACGACGATGACGACGAAGACGAGGACGAGGCTTAAACATGGCAAGTTCCATCGTGATGATGGAGCAGGACGTAAGTGCAGAGGACATCGACCCTCGGAACATTCAGTGTCCTAACTGCAAGTCAACAACCTTTGTGCTCTACGGCAACAGCCAGGTGAGGAGAACGGAAGCATGGGAAAACGGAGTAGTCACCTTCACGGAGACCGATCCGAAGTCCCATGCTTTCGAGGTTGAAGCCATCGAATGCCTGCACTGCATGACGCGCGCACAGATCAAGACAACCGAGGTCATGACTTTGAAGCGGCAAACTTATCAGCTTCGCCAGGCGGTGATCGACCTTGGTGGTTCCGATCCGTTTGGGCTGGGCAAACCCTGCTAGGAGTAGCAATGTACATTCACAATCGCATCGCAAACAGCACTGCCAACGGTCCGGGCGAACGTGTTGTGGTTTGGGTTCAGGGTTGCAGCCTGGCTTGTTCTGGATGCTGGAACTCCGAGACCCACCCTTTTGTCAAAGACAAGGACATGCTCATCAGCGAACTCGCCGACTGGATTCTCAACCAGAATGTGGAAGGTGTGACGTTCTCCGGGGGTGAGCCCTTCCAACAGGCGCCTGCTTTGGAACTGCTTATCAGCTTTATCAAAGAACGCAGGCCGGAACTGTCTATCGGCTCCTTCACGGGATACACCCTGCAGGAGCTGCGGGATGGCAAGTTCAACTGGTGGCATCCGGAACTCCGCACGATGATTCCCGGTGACGCCAAACTGTCCAACTCCATTCTCAAGCAGATGGACTTCATCATCGCCGGCCGCTACAACCAGTTGCAACGTTGCGACGACAAACCGCTTTGTGGTTCGCGGAACCAGGAAGTTCACTTCCTGTCGACGCGGTATAACTCCAAGGATCTTCGCGCCAACATCGTCGAGATGGTTGTTGACCCGGAAGCAGGGCTGGTGCAGATCACCGGCTTTCCTGACTCTCTGACCGCCATCGACGGCAAAGAAGGGTGCGAAGACTACTCCCACAAAGACGAAGGCCCTGACGATCAGATGCTGGCCTGCGCCTAACGAGGAACTATGGATTTCATTGATCGCTCTCTGGTGATCGTGGACCTGGAAACAACAGGTCTCGACCCACTCGTACACGAAGTCATCGACATCGGTGCCGTTCGTGTGGACCAGGCCAGCCTGGACATCGAAGCGACCTTCAGTGCCAAGATTGCGCCGGCCCATATCGAACTGGCGAATCCGATCGCACTTCAGGTCAACGGCTATACCCCTGAGGGTTGGCGCCATGCGGTAGACCCGCGCAACGGCTGGCTCTCCTTCTTCGCCTTTGGGCGGCAGGGTGTGTTTGCTTCGTACAGCACACGCTTTGACTGGGGCTTCGTGAATGAAGCCATCCGGTTCTACTTTCCGCATCAGGAAGCTGATCGTTCGCGGGAAGAGTACGGTCCATTCGAGCGGCACCTGATCGACATTCCCAGCATCGCCTGGGGTGTGCTTGGCCCGCTGCCTAAGATCGGCAAGGACCCGGTTGCAATTCATCTCGGCATCGGGGAAGAGAAGAAGCCTCATGGCGGGCTGAATGGCGCATTGCACGCTTTGGAAGTTCTTCGGAGCCTGCGTGCCCGGAGGAACTTCTATGCCAAAGCAGCGTAGATTCCACGAGTACCGGGTTGAATTCTCCGGTGTGGCCGAGGTTCCATTCACGGCCTTCAAGAATCAGGTTGCAGACAATGCAGAGGAAGCAGTCCGGCTCTTCAAGAAGGAACTGAAGGCTGCTCCTCTGGATGCCCTCGATCCTCGAATCTCCACCGGCCGGCTCAAGATCAGGAAGCTTCGTCTTGAAGTGATCGTTCCACCCAAACAAGACTGAGAGGTTGTATGGCTCGAGGTCCAGAGGACCTGTTCGAGATCGCTCTCGACGTTGAAGCCCGTGTGTCCCTTGACATGGAACGTATTGAGAGCGATCCCGTTTATCGGCAGTGCATCACGATTGAACCTGACTCGGCTTTGGCCCTGCAGGCGTACATCGAGCACTATGTCGCGCGCGATCGGTTCCTTCGGGACATGCCGTCCACGAATGGCCCCGGTCAACTCACACTGAAAGGATGGGCAGGACCAAATGCCTCCCAAAGCAACAGTTAAAAGCCCTCGGGTAGTGCAACGCGGCGTGCCTGACTTTGTCAGACTCATCACGGATGACTATCAGGCGCAGATTTCCCACGTTTTTATCCTGCACGGCAACATCTACGACTTCGTGGATAATGCCGGCAATGACCTGCCGATCAGGAAGGTGTTGGCCTCCTGTTACGACGACAACATCCAGAAGAATCTCAATCCGAATGCGGTCTCGGACAACAAGGAAGCCGGCATTCAGTCGGTCCGGCGCGTATCGCAGAAGACCCGCATCATGGCCTTCTACAACACGTCCACTGGCCTGGATTTTCCCGATCCGAAGAGCAAGACGATGTGGGTCGAGACCTTCAAGCAGGTGCTTGGCGAAGACGTGATCGAAGACATGGGCAAGACCTACTTCGAGCCCAAGAGTCCGGAAGCGGCAATGAAGCTGCTCAATGACTGGTTCGCCATCTCGAAGAAGATCCTGACCGACAACAAGATCAAGCTCACACAGGACCAGGCTTTGCAGCGGGAGCTGTGTCTGACCCTGGTGTTTACCGATTCCGACAGCCTATTCCCGCGCGGCGACATCGCCAACCTGGGATGCGACCGTGGTGCCATTGTGAACATCCGGAACTGGGCCCAGGACAAAGCGATTGGAGACCGGAATCGGATCATCTTGATGACCCGTCACCTGTCCGATATTCATGAGTCGATCCGCGGCGAGCTGGCTGTCAGCCACATCGTCCGGAAGCCAAACCTGCAGGACCGGTTGGAATGGCTCAACAACTTTGAGACCAACATCAAGAACCGGGTTGTAAAGGACGGTGCGCTGACCATCGGCGAGAACACCAATGTAACCGGGATCGACCTGGCCTGTGATTTCAGCATTCAGGAATTCGCTCTTCAGTCTGCCGGAATGAATCGGCGCCAGATCAAGGACGTCATCCTGAACTCCTGGCGCAACCAGGTGCCGGTGGACTTTCCATTGGTTCAGGAACGCAAGAAGCGTGCGCTTGAGGACGAGTACGGCGGCATGATCGACATCAAGGAACCGTCCTTCGGCTTTGAGTTGATCGGAGGCCATGACCATTTCAAGGACTTCTGCCAGTGGAAGATCATCAAGCCGCTTCGGTCGGGGAACAAGAAGCTCTGCGCCCGCGGCGCCCTGATGACTGGGCCGCCCGGGACCGGCAAGACGATGGCTGCCTGGGCTTTGGCCAAAGAGGCTGGCGTCAACTTCATCATTGTCGACTTCGGCAAGGTCTTCGGTGGTCTGGTTGGGGAGACGGAATCCAATACTCGCAAGCTGATCGAAGCGATCGAAGCTGCCGCCCCGTGCGTGGTCTTCGGCGACGAACTGGATTCGGTATTTTCCAGCGGACGACAGTCGGCAGGCGATTCAGGCACCTCAGCTCGTGTCTTCAACTCATTGATGACCTGGTTGTCGGACCCCGGCCGCGTCGGCAAGGTCGTGTTCCTGGCGGCGACCAACCGCCCCGAACTGCTGGATGCTGCGTTGATCCGCGCAGGACGTATGGACGTCAAGATCCCGATGCTTCCGCCTGCCAAGGGGGATGCCAAGGGACGCTGGGCCATCCTGAAGTCGCAGACCCACAAGCACAAGATTGTCCTGGCCGATGATCTGATTGCTTCCAAGAATAACCCGCAAGCTGGCCTTGGCCGGCTGCTCTATGACCCGAAGCGGATCTGGACGGGTGCCGAGATGGAGCAGCTCCTTCAGGCCGCCTTCGATGAAACGATCAGGGCCGAGCGCAAGACAGACGAGAAGGATGACCTGCGGGTCTTCCTCGCCGACTGGGATGCAGCCTTCGACAACATCATCCCCAACACCGATGAGGTGGAGCGGATGACGAATCTGGCGCTGCTCTACGTCGACAACCTCCGCTACGTGCCGGCTGAATGGCGCGAGGCCGCGAGGGACAAGAAGAACCTCAGGGAAGTCTGCGGGTTGGACAAGTAACCGGACGGGTGCCAGGGCATTGCTTTGGTACCCAACCGAACTAACAGTAAGGTGGCAACATGGGAACGTTCAATGTGTTTTCGTATCTTGACCCTGCATTGGTCAAGGAGGAGATGGGAGATCCCTATGCTTCCAAGACGCCGGCTGTATGGCCGTCGGAGGCTTCGGCCGAGCGTGTGGACAAGACTCTCTTCAATATCGTCGGGAAGTGCCACCGTGCATCCTTCATGCGCATGATGGGCTTCTCAGTCACCAACCCTGCCGATGCCACCGGCGCCTGGAAGTGGCTCATGGGCCGCGCAATTGAGTCTGGCCTGACCGACCAGGCCAAGCTGGCGGGAATCTATGCGGCCAACGGTGTGAAGCACTTCATCCGGGACATCACCTTGTCTCTGGAGTTCGATGTGATCGCCGTCGATCCAGTGGACAAGCGTGGTTGGATTCTGGAGTGCAAGTCGTACTCCGGCTACTACGCGAAGAAGGAAATCGAGACGATGAACAAGCCAAAGCTGGAAAACCTCATCCAGATTTGCCTTTACATCCTGGAAGCCCGCACCGGCAAGCGCCTGAAGGCCATGATCCAGAAGTCGCTCGACGAGCGCAAGGTCCTGGACAAGAAGGTCCGTGACTTCAAGAAGAACGGCGAAGTGTTCGAGCATCGCAACCGCTCCGAGGCCGACAAGAAGATGGTCAAGAGCATGAGCGATGGTCCGATCGGCGGGAAGCTGCTGTACGTGGACCGCGACTCGGCAAGCCGCAAGGAATTCACCATCGAGATTTACCAGGACTTCGACGGCTTCCACTATCCGCAGGTGGATGGTGTGCCGTTCAAGATCTTCACGATGGAATCGGTCTACTCCCGGTACAAGACCCAGCAGGGCTACTGGTTCCGCGCGCGGGCTCAAGGCGCTCAGAACCTGGCACAGAAGGGTATCCTTCCGCCGCCGTCTCTGAAGCTGGTTTTGTGTGCTCAGGATGTGGTTGACGGTGACGGCTTCGTTCAGAAGACGCGGGAAGACCTGATCGCTGAAAGCAACTACCTGACGCTGCTGGAAGATGAAGTCCGTCTTTTGCCTTCCTCGTTCTGGCCGCCTGCCGAGTACGAATGGTCCTATTCGCCGGTTCGTGTCGAGCTGCTGTTCGAGCATGGCGCCATCGGCAAGACCAAGTACAACGATTACAAGAAGGACAAGATCAAGCGCCTCGGTGACTGGCAATGCAGCTACTGTTCGGTTGCTGGTCATTGCCTTAAAGAAGCGCGCCCTGAGTTGCAGTATCTGATCACCGATCTGCAGGGCCTCCTGTCGGACACCAGCGCGGAGGTGGAGATTGGCTAGCGCCGGGTTTCCCAAACCAACCGTCATGCCTGTCAGTCGAGTCCAGCAGATTCTGGCTCTCACCAAGGAGTCCGAGCTGATGGCGGAGATGGCCAAATTTGAGGATGCGATCTATGAGGCAGGAGACCCGCTGTTGCGGCTCCTGCGTCTGGATGTCCGGTCCAATGATGTGGCCAACTTGCTGGACCACATGACTTCGGTGGAACGCTGGAGGGAACGGACCACACGCTGGTTTGGCTTGGCCACCTGCTTCGTCTCGCACTGCAAGAGCGATCACTTCATTGTCAAGCGCGAGAAGGGCATCTCTGACTTCGACCGCGAGGCCTATCAGAAGCGGCTCCTGGCTGGTTTCCTTGGCCTGGAGACATGGCTCGAAGGCCTGGTCAAGTCTGTGGACAGCCGGGTCAACCTCTGCAAAAAACTCCTCGGGATCGAGGAAGGAACCAACAACTAGGAGCACTATGCCACCACGGAAGAAGAAGGAACAGAAGGAGCCCGTCGGCATCAATGATGCGTTCGAAGCCCAGCTTGCCACGCTGGGTCTTGGCGACGCCTTGAAGCTGGCGGACGAATACGACAACGACGTCGTGTGCGTCACGACCGGATTTCCCGGCCTGGATCATGCGATCGACGATCGTGGCATCAACTGTGGGCTTCCCAAGTGCCGCCATTCGGAGATCTATTCGAAGAAGGAGCATGCCGGCAAGACCAGTCTCGCTCTGGCCATCGGTGTGACCTGGCAGCTGCTGGGTCTTCGCGTGGGAATCCTCGACATCGAAGGCAGCATGACCGCTGCGTATCTGAAGCAGCTGGGGTTCATCACCGACAAGGCCGAAGCCGAAGCCAGGGGCCTTTATGCTGTTCGTCTGGTGCAGGTGAAAGTCAAGGCGGAAGACTGCGAGACCGAGATGGTCTATGTGGAAGCTGTGCTTGACCTCATTGCCAAGGCAGCCAACGTGTTCGATCTCTTGATTGTCGATTCGGTGGATGCATTGGTCTCTGAAGCCGACGCAGCCAAGACGACAAGCGATAACGATCTGGTCGGCGGCATCTCGAAGAAGATGAGGGGCTTTTTCCGCAAGAACACCACCCGCCGTTCACATGTCTGCTGGCTGAATCATGCAAACAAATCCATCGGCGGAACGATGGTGAGCTACTCGACATCTGGCGGTAAGTCAGTGCCTCGATACAGCTCATTGCGCTTCGAATTGGAAGTGATCGGCAAGCTGGCGGAGGGCGACAAAGATCCATACGGGTTCATCACCCGTGTGAAGCTGGTCAAGGACCGGCTCGGCGCCAACTGGCGCTACACCGATCTCTATTACATCTTCGGTGAAGGGTTTTCCAAGGAGTACGACTACTTCAAGCAAGCGCTTCGTGTCGGCATCATCACCAAGTTCGGCGGATGGTTCTACATCCTCGGCGAGGGCAAGAATGTCGATGAGCGGAAGAAGAGCGCCCCTTGGAAGTGTCAGGGCGAACTGGGTTCCTATCGTGATTTGATTGGTGAGCACCGTTCCATCTTCGACGGAATCAAGCAACTGATCGATGGCGAGGATGTAATACCTGAAGTCGGTGTCGAGCGCGGAGACGAGGCGGCGGCGGCAGTAGCTGAGGCTGAGGAGTTCCAAGAAGCTGAGGCGGCTTAGTCAATGCCCGTCGCTGAGTCGTGTGAGTTTGGCGCCAATCGGTGCAAGAACTCGGACACCCTTGCTGGGCCGGTACGAGGCAAATGCTGCCTCTGCCGGCTTGCTCCGGGTAATGAGGACTTGGGATTGGAACGCTGCTACTGGATTGCCCTTACCGGCAGCAAGCAGCGTACCCATCCTGCGCTGGAACACGAGAAGGCGCTCGCCCGAATGCAGAAGTCTCGGGATGCACAGCAGGCCCGGCTAAAGAAGGACCGCGGCAAGAAGAAGGTTCTGCAACGGGCTGAGGCTGCTGAGCAAGCAACCGGGAAGCATCTCAACATTACCGCCACCAAGAACTCTGGCCGCTCGAATAAGGACGGCGATCATGTCGCGGCCGGCTTCATCACCCTCGATACCAAGTTCCAATCTCAAAGAGAAAACCCAGTCGTGCTGCTGTCTGAACTAACGAAGGTCAGGCAGGATGCGACTCGGGCCAAGATGTCCATTGGCGGATTGGTGCTGAGAAATCAGCATGGCGTCGGGGTAGTGGTTTTCGATGAGACGGATTTCGTTCGCGTACTCGGCTATCTCACGGAGAAAGACTCATGACCAGTAGTAGACAGGCCCTCGATCAGGTAATCGCGCAGATCAAAGAGCCGATGTACATTACGGAATACCTGACTGCTTGCGGTTACGACACCGGCAAGAGATTCTCTTGCCCCAACCCGGACCATCCGGATAAGCACCCTTCAGCAGGTCTCATCCGGTCCAGCAACCGGGGCTACTGCTTCTCGTGTCAGACTTCCTTCGACATCTTCGATCTCTGTGTCTGGTTGGAGGGTCGTCCTTCGTCTGGCCCGGGCTGGGTGACCGAGACGGTCAAGTACCTGGCCGATCGATTCAACATTCCGTTTGAGGCGCCCGATCTGACGACGGAAGAACTGCGGGAGATGGAAGTCATCACCGCCTACTCGCACGCCTACCAAATCGTTCGGCATGTCAAGGACAACGAGCTTCCTCCCATCGTCCTGAACAAAGTCCACGAGCTGCGTTGGGATCAAGGCCTTCGCTACAAGATGGGCATTGGCACCGTGAAGTCCTACGATGACTATCTGCACAGGATGACGGTGCAGTACAAGCACTCGCTGGATCTACTGCAAAGTTGCGACCTTGCCGACAGCCGGGAGCACCACAACGCCAGCCGAATCTTCAGCCCGGAATCCCTGATCTACACCATCCGGGATGTCAATGGCTCGCCCATTGGTTTCTCGGCGCGCGACCTGCTGTTCATTGAGCACCAAGCCGACTTCGATGCCGGCAAGACCAAACGGGAGGCCAAGAAGTACGTCCACACCCGTGAGGAAGGCACGCTGTTCAATAAGCGGAATCTGCTCTACAACCTGGATCTGGCCAAGAAGTTCGATGGCCCAATCACGGTGGTAGAGGGAAACCCTGATTGTGTGACCCTGTATGCCGGTGGTGAACTGGGGACAGTCGCCACCTGCGGCACGGCCTTCACCCGCGAGCACCTGGAGCTTCTGCTTTCGCTTGGCAAGCGGCACATCATCGTCGGGATGGACAACGACAAGGCCGGCAAGAAGGGTGTGGAGCGGGTCGTCAAGCTGGTCGAAGAGGTCGGTGGCAGTGTGGGCACCCGGTTGGAGGTCATCACCACTCCCGATGGCGTCAAAGATCCGGATGAGTACATTCGCCGATTCGAGACGCTGGAGAAAGGAACTGACGCCTGGCGCAAGCTGGAACGTCTGGACATGTTTACCTGGAGCCTGAAATGCAGACGGGAAGCCGGAGAAGATCCGTTTACCATCTGCGAATCGACGATCCCTCTGATTATCAATGAGCCGTCGAACATTCTGAGGATGCGTCAGGCCCGGCAACTGGCCCACTGGACTAACACCAACGAAGACTTCGTGATGAAGGAAGTCCTCCGTCTGATGGATAAGGAGGATGCGAGGCTGGACGAGGAGCGGTCGCTGATCGGCGATACCGTTGCCAAGAAGCTCCGCCAGGACCCGGCCCACATTGAGGCCCACCTCGCTGCCGCCACGGCGCAGCTTGAGACCCTCAGCAAGAAGAAGATCGGCTACAACCCGGAATCGGTGCTGAAAACCATCGACGTTCTCTTCGATCAGAAGGAGCGAAATATCACTGAGTACGAGTTGCGGACGGGATACCCGATCTTCGACAAGATGTTCGGTGGCATCCCGCGGTATGGCTCGATGCTGTGCTATCCGGGCAAGCCTCACCATGGCAAGTCGATTGTCCTCGACAACCAGATCATCGGGCTGCTTGAGAACAATGAAGACCTGATCATGCTCCTGCACACGGTCGATGACTCGATGAATGATCGCATCAACCGCCTGCTGGGTGCCTATACAGGGATGCCAAGCGACTGTTTCCGCCGGCCGGGTTACTACATGAACCACCCGGAGGGCCAGGAGCTTGCACCTGAGGACTTCCACGAACGCTATCACGCCGCCAAGGCCTGGTATCGCAAGATGCATGAGGATGAGCGCCTGATCGTTGTCGATCCCTCGATCTTGCCTTCTGATCTGGGCTGTCTGAAGTCGTGGGTTCAGGATCTGCGGAAGAAGTTTCCCGATCACGCGCTGTTGGTGGTCGGAGACAACTTCCACCTGTACAGCCTGGTCACCAATGAGACAGGCGAGGGTTATATCCGTGCCATGTCTCGCTTCATCAACGAGGAGATCGTTGCAGCCAATCGCACGACTGCCTTGTTCACGATGGAGATTCCGAAGGAGCAGTTGCGCCCGGGTTCTCGCCCGACGTATCTGAACCTGAAGGGATCGGCTGGCCTCTCTTTCGATGCCAAGGCCAACTGCGGAGTCTACAACCAGCTTCAGGACTGGTGTGAGGTTCCCAGCAACGTTGACGTCTGGTGGGAGTCTTCCGAATGGATGGAAACGGTCACGAACCCTGATGGGGTTCAAGCTCGGGTTGCCATCAGGAAGCCGATCATCGAAGTCATCATCGACAAGAACAAGATCACCGGCACGAAGGGAACGATCTTCTACCGGCTGGAGGACAAGTCCGGCCAGATGATCGAATGTTCCGACCGGGAACAGCAGCAATACCGTACAAGGCTGGTCGAAGCAGCGGCTACCAGGGACAAGGCCGACAAGTCGGCGCGAGGCACTCTGGCAGGCTCCAGGGCTGCGTACAGGTCCAAGCTGTGAGTCTACTAACCGTTAGGCAGGTCCGGCCTGACCTGCCTGGCACAACGAAGTGAAGAGGAGCATCAATGAGCACACGGAACTACAAGGTTGAGTTCGATCCCACCTTCTTCGGTGGGACCTATACGGGACACGGTAACCATGCCCTTATTCCCGAACAGTTGGTCGAGGAAGTCGGCATGTCCGCGGCGTTCCTAAAGACCACCGGGCACAACCCGGCCAATATCGTTCACTTTGCTGAAGACCTTCGGTTCGATTCCAAGGGCTTGCTTTGCACCGACGAGCCCGCGATCGACACCTCAACGGATTCGACAGTTGAGCTGCCGGTCGAGGGGACTGTTCAGATCCCGGCGGATGAATCGATCCAATTCCCGGAGCCAACCGTGATCGAGATTGGTGACCAGCCGGTTCAGATCGAGACCGAGAGCCAGGACGTGCCAAGGCTGTCCAGGCGCAAACAGGCGGCCTAACTCAGTTCAACAGAAGGAGCTGCATGAAACACGGACGCGACTTTCTCGTCTACCTTGCCGGCCCAATCTCCGGCATGACCTACGACGAGGCGCAAGCCTGGCGTGCTTATGCGAGCCAGAACCTGCCACAGGAAATCCGGGCAATTTCGCCGCTTCGGGCAAAGTCCCAGCGGCTTGCCCGCCTGGGCAAGATCTGGAACAGCTATGAGGACCATCCTCTCTGCTGTGAGAGCGGCATCACAGCCCGCGATCGCAACGATTGCACGCGCGCGGATGCCTTGATCGTCAACTTGCTGGGCGCCACATTTGTTTCGCCCGGAACCTGCATCGAGCTTGGCTGGGCGGATGTGTACCGCATTCCAGTCATCCTCGTCATGGAGAAGACAGGGAATCCTTATGACCATCCGATGGTCCGGCGCACGGCCGGCTTCCGTGTGGAGACCCTCGACGAGGCGCTCGCAGTCTGCGAAGCCGTCCTCATGCCTGAAGGAGTCGGAACCGCGCGGGAACTCCCGCTCGAACCGATCCAGGACTGGCGAGTCCCAGTGCTGGACCCCGGCCAGAGGATAGCGGCCTGACATGCTGTTGACCGAGCGCCAAATCGACTTGCGTCTGAAGTGCCCGATGTTCGATATGGAGGATCGGCATGGTCCTTCCTCCTACGAATGTGCCCAGAAGCTGTTGCGCTGGGCCGTCCTGGATGCTTTCAAGGGCAGGCTTGTGCCTGTTGCCACGCTGCGTGGCAAGTTCGAGAGCATCTGGAACGGGCACACGGCAGGGTGGGCTCCCGATCATCAGCAGGCTTACTATGCAGGGCTTCGTGCCGGCAATACGGCAGCCAGGAAGACGTATCTGTTCCTTCAGCATTACGAAGTGCTGAAGCCGGTCGAGGCGTACAGCGTCGAATGTGCGGGCGACTGCATTGAAGGCGAGTACGCCGTGGTGCTCCGGCGCCATGACCGGCGCACAGACGAGCGACCGATGATCCTGCAGGCCCACGAATGGCGGCCGGCTTATTGCCAGCAGCCAGGCGCGATCGAGTTGATCCGGTACGTGCATCTGATGGCCTCGACCGATTACACAGTTCCGGGGGTTTACCACCTGCCGTTGTTCCGCGGCGAACCCTGGAAGATGAAGAACTTCGACCTGCCTTTGGTACGCAAGGCAGTCACTTCCATACTGGACGCTGTTCGGAATACCGACCATCCGGTGCCTGGTTCTCATTGCGAGGACTGCATCGGTAAAAGATGCAGGAGTCTCGCACATGCCTGAAACGCTGCCCGTTTTTATGAAGGGCGAACGCAAGCCGATCAACTGCTTTCGGGATGCCGAAGGCTTTCTCGTCATCGACGCGGTGATTGGAGATGACGATCTTACTGTGGTCAGTCCTGACTCCGGTGAGGAACGGTTCCGCATCACAGACGGTGAAGTGACCGACCTTCGTCCACATGAGCATGAGTGGGCCATCGATCACAGCCATTGCACGGTCTGCAACAAGAGCACACAACAGATCAACGAGGAACAAGATGAACAGACCCACCCAACCGCAATCCAGTAGGCTGCGTGTTCAAGCTGCGACCAGTGCGGTCAATGCCCCCATCGAATGCCCTTCCTGTGGATCGATCTTCTTTATCGAGGCGCAGGCCGGCATGTACACCACCTCCGGCGCCGGTTATCGCAATGTGAACCAGGCGCCTCAAAAGGTGTACCTGTGCCCGTGCGGCGAGATCATGATTCCGTCCAACTACAGCTCCGGCGTTCCGGCGGGTTCCGAACGTGACCTGTTTGTCCAGTCTCTGAAGCTGGCGATCGCGCGCAGGAACAGCACCACTCTCGATCAGATCGCGCAAGGCACAGTCAGTCTGGCCGAGCACAACAGGTTGAAGGCCCAGTTCGAAGAGCTGGCTACGCGCTTCAATACCTGGGCGGCCGGCGGCGAAGTGCCCGAACCTGTCGAGCTGGCGACCAATGGCGAAGAGGAAACTCCCGAAGAGGAGCAGTCCCCTGAGTCTGCGGCACGCATTACGATGCGCGAACTCGGCGCGGCCCCTCTGATTGCCACAGGCACGCGCGGCCGGTCGGCTGCGGCGGCGGTGCAGTCCACGGGCGATCACAAGGAGATCACGTCCACACCCGCCACCATCTACACCGGGGGCGCCAGAGAGCGCATGAAGCGTCAAGGGGGCCAGTAACGTGCCCAAACGCCAACTTGCTTCCCGGTCAGTGAATGTTGAGTTCCTGACCGGACTGGAACTTGTCAGTACGAAGATCTTTCCATTGCCGGGTGGTGTTGGCCGTCGTCAGAACCCGACTGCCTACGATCCTCGTCTGACCCATTTGTCGGGTCTGACTCCCGTGGGTGATGAGGTCGTCTACTACGAGCACATCGCAACCGTGCGACACAAAGCGACCAACAAGTTCTTCGTGGCCTTCAAAGAAACGATGGATGCGTTTCTCGCGCGCTCGACTGACCTTCAGAAGTATCCCGAGTGGCTGATGAAGCAACCCAACAAGCAGGCTGAGCGGGAGATCCATATCTATCTGGTCACGCGCACTCCCCAGAGCGTGTCGATCATGAGGAGCCATGAAGATTGGCTGGCTCATATCGCGGATGTCGGAACCTTCGACACCCTGGCCTACTTCCTGGCTCAGAACAATGTCATCGATGAGAAGGCCCTGGCCACTCTTCGATAGCAAGGGGAAGCATGGCCGGATCAGTCAGTATCGAACGCCGTTCAGCGGCCATGAAGATGGTGCTCACGCACCTTCGGATGCCCACCAGCGATGTTGCACGATTTGAAGTCACTTTCACGGGCAACAGCGATTGCTTTGTCGCCCGGATTGACTTTCCCGCACACTACGGCGGCGGCTACCAGATCTTTGAGGGCATTCTTGGATACAAGGTGTCACCAAGTTCCTCAGTAATGGGTAAGAACCGGGTGACACCGAGGTTCCCACTGCGCTCAACCATCCCACCGCAGACGGCGGAAGACCTCAGGGAAGAAGAGAGGCAACTTCGGATGCGTCTCGACTATGGCGAATCCTTCAACAACGACAGGGTGAGCTGATGCCTCCAACAGAAGAGTTGAGCCTGCCAGTTGGAGCGGAGATCACAGCCACAGACGTTCCCTACGGAAGCTCGTACACCAACGGGCATCTTTATGGCGCTCATGCCATGGGAAATATCCTTTCAGGCGACCTTCAGAATCCTGACAGTGCTCCCTTGACCGAGGCCTTCGATCCGCGGACTGGAACAACCTATCATGGCTTTCGCTTTCCCGGAAACGTAGTTCAAGATCCACGCATTCCAGTTGGCACCATCGCCATGATCAACAGCAACTGCCACATGGTGCTCATGGCGCCTGACGGCCGAACCGTTGAATGCGATGTCAGAGATGTGATGCTCAACGTCGATCCAGCTCGTGCCATGAGTGAGCGGATAGCTCTCAAGGCAGTTGAGTTTGGCAGTGGCACGATCGGAGGAACGATGCAGATGTCTCCGGAATCGCACAAGGGGCTGATGCGGGCATTCGGATTTACTGACGAGCCGAAGCCGGTGATCGTACCGCAAGAGGATCTATTCGAAGACAGGACTTGGTAATGAAAGGAATCATCCTCCAATGGCCAAAACGACTCGTAAGACATCGGGCCCCACGAAAGCCCGTTTTCCGGTGCCCCCTATTAAGGCACCTGCACGCAATGTCAAAGGGATTGGAAAGCTCGGTCTCTTCGAAGGCGGCCTGACCCCCACGGTTATCAACCCCAAGTATGGTCCGAACGGCGGAAAGCTTGACGGCCAGATCCTTGGCAGACAGAGGTAGCTCTCATGGCAGGCCTGTGGTTCAAACCCGTTTGTGACGATTTGCTGGGAAAGATCCACCGTTGGTGGGTCAACTACGAGCGTGGGGAAATCTTCTCCACGCGCGAGTGGCTTGACCGGGAGGGCAACAAGGTCGACAAGCCCACCCGCTATGCCTACAGGACACCCTTCAAGCCTTTGGAGATCCAGCACCTGGTCTCGATCCTGGAGGCCCTGGCGCCGACGAATTCTCTGACCAAGGATATGAAGGAACTTCATGAAAGCATGAAGCACCGCTTCATCAATCTGAACCTGAAGAACCGGCCGCGCCTGCTGCCCACCGGTGAATGGATGGTCACCTTGGCCTGGTACAAGGCAGACATCGAAGAGGTTCTCACGCTTCTGCTCGAAGCCAAATCCGGCAAGTCGCAGACGATTGAGTCCCTGGCTGAACAACAGAAAGAACAGGGGAAGGATCTCTTTGAGGTATAGCCATGGCCAGCAAGCGTTGTATACGGCGCCGGCGGGAGCGTGTGAGTCGCACGGTGTGCCGCTCCCAGCGACTCCGCATTGAGCGGTGCTGTTTGAACAAGCAGCCATTCGACACCTTTGATCAGGCGGAAGGCGAGATGCTCAGCCTGATGGGTGCCTCCTATTACGATGGCGAGGACTTGAACGTCTACCTCTGTCCAGTCACCGGAAACCACTACCACTTCGGCCATGTGCCGAGCCAGTTCCGCAGGTAAATCATGATTCCCAATGCACCCAAAGTTAGAGTGCCCAAGTTGAAGATCCCGAAGATCGCCGGACTGCCCAAGCCGGCCAGCACAGCTCTGACCGAAACACGCCTGACCGCTCCGGACTACATCCTGGGCCTCGACATGTCTCTCGAACACACCGGATGGTGTCTGTACAACGTCAAGACTGGAGTCCGTCAGGAGCGGGTCTTGGAGCCCAATCCGACCAAGTCCAAGAAGGTGACACCGGTCCTGGGCATGCGCCGTCTGGTCTGGCTGCGGGAACGGGTGACCAACCTGGCCATGTGGGGCGCGCCTGAGCGGCCGACAGAAGGTGAACGGATCTCGTGCCTGGTGATGATCGAGGGCTATGCCTTCGGCGCCAAAGGGTCGAGCGGCATCAGCCTGGGCGAGCTGGGCGGGGTTACCCGCGTGGCGCTGTATGACTTGAATGTTCCGTTCATCGAGATCCCGCCAACGCAGCTGAAGAAGTTCGTGACCGGGAAAGGCACTGCCAAGAAAGAGCACATGCTCATGGAAGTGCTCGACCGCTGGCATGAGAAGTTCTTCGACGACAACATCTGTGACGCCTTCAGCCTGGTTCAACTGGGCCGCGCCATCACCAACACGCAAGAAGGAAACCTGCTGGCTCACCAGAAGGAGACAGTCTCCGACGTGGTGAAGACCTGGCTGAAAGATCATCCGGCCGCGGCATAGTCTACGGCCCCAACCGAAACCGGAGGCACCATGAAGTACCACGTCTCTTACATCGAAGACCCGTCGCAGGACGTTGACATTGAAGCCGACGACCTGAACCTCGGCGAGCAAACTGTGAGCTTCTACAAAGATCCGAAGGGCACAAGCTTCGTCAAGACGATTGCCATCCTGACGCTCGTTCCGGGCATGAAGATCATCGGCGACGACAAGGTCGTTCTGGCCGAAGAACTTCCCATTGCTGCCTAGCTTTGGTAGTACCGGACCCACCATCAACAATTCAGAAGTACGAGGAACAGATCTATGGCAACACTCGCAATTGAACAGATGCAGTTTCCATTCATGCCTCCGCCGGCGCCGCTGCCGACCGAGCTGCACAACCTCAAAGTGAACCGTCTTGAGCCGGGGCAGTTGGGCAACACCGTTCGCCGCGGCGACAAGTGGGCCAACGTGCCCAGGGGACATGATCTTCTTCTGACCCAGGGACCGGATCACAAGATTGTCGGCCGCGGCCGCGTGGAAAAGGTCTGGACCGGCCCGTTCAACGAGGTTCCGGCCACCGTGCTCGATCGGAACCACTCCGGCAGCCAGAGCTACTCCAGTGTCCTGCTCGCCATGCGCGACGCCTACGGCGCGGACTTCTCGGAAGATGAGATCGTCGTCTTCCTCGACTACAAACGCATCAGCTAACTATCGAGTACGGGCCTTCTCCGTGTGGGGACATTGAGGGGCTTCCGTGTCGAGATCGTATACTCTGTCAGCAACACATTATGCAGCGGGCTGGGTTGTGCCCGATGATGACAACTTCAACGTTCGGACTGAGGTCAACGATCTCGCCATTCGTTACGCCAAGCTGCCAGACGGGCCCGATAAAGAAGCGGCCTTTCTGAAGCTGGTGGAGTGTTTCCACGGCTATCTGATCAAGTACACCAACATGGTGATTCGTGGTCAGCTGCCGAACCCGACATCCCGGGTCGGCAAGGACGCTGCGGAGATGCTGAAGAAGTTGCTGCCGCGGGGATCCAACCCCGATCAGGCCGTCCTGTCGAAGACTTGTCACACCCTGCATCTGGCCTTCAAGACCATGACCACGGATGACATCTACGACGCGATGGTGATGTGTTTCCTTCGCGCCTGCCGGCGTTACGATCCGCTCTATACGGATAAGGTCCGTCAAGTTTGTGAGGTATTGGATGGGAAGACATTCTGCCAGCAGTTCACAGCCGACACCGTCTCATCAGTTGTGGGTTTTGACGCTGTTGGGTGCATTAGGCTGCTGGTTCGCAAGCAGTACCTGGTCTCGGTGGTCGGCAACCAGAGGAAGGTTGTCGGTTATCGAAGGGGGCCGTCTTGGCCACCTGAGCAAGCATTCTTTGAATCGGGGCCGATTGGGTTTACATACTTCGCGGCCATGTGGTTTCGCTACTACCTGGCGGAACATATTGTGGCGGCGATGGGCGAACTCGAGTCCAGGGAGGGAGTGCTTCAGTTGGATCGGGGCATCACTTGCATCGGAAAGGTCTCCTCTCACGAGGATTTTGCACACTCCAGCGATGCGCTGCCTCATGCGGACGGCAACTTCGTGGACCAACACGGCACCGCCTGGGCAGCTGACACGTCTCTGATGGAGGCCCAGCTCGACATCAGCGAGATGACCGACGGCTGGGTCCGACAGACCAGCGACAAACTGTTCCGCAACCTGACAACCATTGAACGTTGGCTCCTCCAGATGATCTTCCGGAAGGAGTTCAACTGGGTTCAGATCTCAGCCATGCTGCAGTGCAGCACTCAGACGGCCCGCCAGCAGTACAACGATGTCATGAAGTACCTGCGCGGGCACGTTGGCGTTCCGGAAGCGATCGCTGCGTAGTTGACTCGCTTCCTCTCCTCTTTGGGCCGGTCTTATACTCGGCCCATTTCTTTTGGCCCACCTCAGCACCAGCGGGTGGGCCTCTTCTATCAACAGGTAGGCCTGGGTGAAGTCGGCCGCAGGCCGCGTGGTGTTGATGCACTTCCGGGGTTTTGCCCACCCCGGTTCCTATACTAGATAGTGGCGAGAGCCTCGCCTGTTTACCCTTCTTGTTCCTGACTCTCATGGATTTATGTCTTCTGTTTTGTGTATTTTGCCTCTATGAACCTCATGGAATATGAATGGGAACCTGGCAGACACTTCTCGACGTGTGTCCCTACATCCCGATCCCTCTGATGGCGATTCTCTTCGCCCTGGGGCTCTGGCACGAGATCGTGTGCAGCAACCGCCGCATCGCGGCGGATATTAAACCCCCACCAATTCAAGATTCTACTTTGTATAAGATTGAACCCTCGAAATGGTCTAAGACTAAAGTTGCCGATAACGCCATAGGGTATTTGACTTAGTATATGACTGTATGTTCTAATCCAAACAGATCAGAAGACTGGTCGCCGGGAGAGTGTATGACAGAAGAAACCACCGGGGTACTGGAGAAGGAACTGGCAGGAGTCAACGAACAAATCGTTCGGCTGGAGAAATACAAGACTGCCTTAAATGCCGCGCTTCGAGCGCGTTTGGACTTGGATGGGTTTATCAACGCCCAACCTCAGGTCTATTCACCCCAGACTGTAACCTTAACGGCCCTCACCGAGGGCAAGGATTCACCGAACGCACGGCCCAACAGCTTAGAAATGGCGCGGGTCGTCTTACTCAACCTCGACGGAGAAGAGAAGACACCGGACGAGATCCGCGCGCTTATCAAGAAGACCTACGGAATCGGACCGGCCAAAACCCTGGATCAGATGCTCTACAAACGTGCCAGCAAGGGCACAATGTTCTACAAGACCGCCGAAGGCCGCTTCGGATTACTCGCACTCAGGGCCACCACGGAAGAGGTACGGACGCCTACCACGGCGGTCGCATAGCCGACAACCGAGAAAGCAAAAGGGGCCTGGTTCTCAGGCCCCTTTTGCTTTGGTTGCTTTCTTCTGAACCGTCCATGGAGTCATCGGCTTCCATCAATCTTCTCCGGAACCCTCCGAAATACCCTATTAAATATCTCGTGCGCCAAATCCACGGATTCGTCTATTGCGTTGCTTGTTGGGACTACCCGGAAATTAACCTGCCGTTCCCGCGCCAATCGCAGACCCGCAATGATGCACGCCCCAAAGTAGACAAGGGCTCGATTTGGCTGCGGCAATCCTGCGTCTGGGTCGAACATCTCAGCGTAACTCCGACCTAGTCTGTTTTGCCACCAGTTGATCGGGCCGGCCCAGGAACACCTCGGACGGCAGATACTTGCGCTGTTCCCCACACAGAGGGCAAGTGACCACGACGGACTGAAATGGGAACTCCTGCACCCCGGCGGGTACATCACGGCGGCACCGTTTGCAGGACACAACGAACCCTTTGCGATTGGACGGCCCTTGGAACATGAGAACAGTATAGGCGAATGGATAACGAAAGTCATCCGGGGGCGAATGTTGAGTGCAGAAGCTGAAATCAGATGACGAGTCTGGTTCCTTGGCAGGCGGGTTCCCGGTGACGCCATTGAGGAGTTCAACCACGAATGACCGGCTGCTTTGCACCAAAAACCTCCATCCCTTACACCGTAACCTGGCCACGGAAATATTGTTTATATTCGCCTGCCGGTTGGCAGGCGAATTGGTGTAGTATTGTTTCGTATGGAAAAGATGCTGCCAACAGACGAGTTGCGACCCGGCAGTGAAGCCGACGAAATGGGTCTACGTGATGTCGGCTTCCGGTTGGGAGATAAGGGTACGCACACTAGCCGGACGATCATGCTGGACGAGCTGCGGGCAGTGTTGACCAGTTGTGAACCCGACGCAACACGAGACGACTACCTCGCGGCGATCCACAAAGACAACTGTCTGGGCAAGCGCACGGCTGCGACGCGGAAAAGCTCCAGTCAGCGGCTTTCAGAGTTATATGGACTCGACCCGGAGGTGCTCTTGTTCAGGGTCATGCGCCAATGCTGGTATGCCGACCGCGCAGGCCAAGGGATTCTAGCACTTTTGCTGGCACTTGCGAGGGATCCTTTGCTCAGAGCAAGCGTGCCGCCGATCCTGCGAATGCGGCCGGGCGAAGAACTTGCCCGACAGCAGCTGACCGACGCGCTCAGTCGGGCAGTCGGCCATCGGCTCAACGAGAGTACGCTCGATACGGTCGTCCGAAATGTAGCTTCCTCTTGGACGCAATCGGGACACCTTAGAGGGCATAGCCGCAAAGTTCGCCAGACCGTTACTCCAACAGCGGCAAATACGGCCTTTGCCCTCCTACTCGGTTATCTTGCGGGCAAGCGCGGAACCACGCTCTTCGAATCGCTATGGGCGCAGGTGCTCGATTCGCCGCCTGGGGAATTGGTCCATCTCGCCATGGACGCCCGACGTCTGGGCTTCCTCGATATGAGACAGTCGGGTGGCGTAATCGACGTGGCTTTCACGCGGCTTCTAGCCGCGGACGGAAGGTGGTAGGTACATGGGAAGGATCGACGAACTCGCAACTCGATACCGCGGACACATTGGCGCTCCGTGGCAACGGAACCTTGCTGGCGACCAGAAAGCGATCTTTGTGGTCTACCCGAAGACTGATGAACGAAAGTTGCGTGCACGGTTGGATCTTTTCGAGATGGCGACAACCTCGACTGGCCATGCTTGGCATCCGGTGGACATGACTGAAACCTTCGCTCAGTGGATGGCGAACACCGACTACCGCGATGTCTACTTCGAGGAGCCTGAAACCTTGGCAATGAAGCTGAGGAGCAACTTTGTGCAGTACGCGGCCGACCAACTCCGCCGAGCCCTAACCGCCGAAAGTGCCGACGAAGACACTGTGATCGCAGTCCAGGGTATAGCTTGCCTGTTCGGCTTCACACGCGTGTCACTGATGCTCAAAGAAGTGGTCAAGGAAATCCGCGGCAGGCTGGTGGTGTTCTTTCCTGGCGAATTCGAAGACAACAACTACAGGCTCTTGGATGCAAGGGATGGCTGGAACTATCTGGCCGTGCCGATCACGCTCCATAACGGGGTAGGTGACTAATGAAAAACAGAGAACTCTTCCAACGGGATCCCGCGGTATCGAAACTGCTGAACGACGGTGTTGCCGCCGTGCGTGAGGCCGCAACCGAAAAGGAAATCGAGACGCTTCGGTACGAGCTTGAGCACTTCGTGTGCGAGGGCCAGTACGAGGACGGCTTGATCCGCATCTTGGAGTCCTACCTCGGTAATGTCAGTTCGACAACGCAGCCGGCAGCGTGGGTGAGCGGCTTCTATGGAAGCGGTAAGTCGCACCTGTTAAAGATGTTTCGCCACTTATGGGTCGATACGCACTTCCCTGGCGGAACGACCGCTCGCGGCCTCGCCCGCTTGCCGAAGGAGGTGCAAGAACCTCTACGCGAACTCGACACGCTGGGCAAGCGTAGCGGCGGCCTGCACGCCGCCGCAGGGACACTGCCTTCTGGCGGTGGCGAGAGCGTGCGCCTAGCCGTCCTTGGCATAGTTTTTGCGTCAAAGGGCCTGCCCGAGGCGCTGCCGCAGGCACAGTTCTGCATGTGGCTCCAGAAGAATGACATCTTCGAGAAGGTGAGGGCTGCTGTCGAAGCGGCCGGTAAGGATTTCTTCGGCGAACTGCATGACCTGTACGTTAGTCCTATCCTTGCGAAGGCCGTTCTCGACGCCGACCGCGACTTCGCCGCCGACCTCAAGCAGGCCCGCGCAACCCTGCGGACGCAATTCCCCGTGGTGGATGACATTTCTACTAACGAGTTCGTCCGCTTGGTCCGCGAGGTGCTTTCGATAAATGGCAAGATGCCCTGCACGGTGATCGTACTCGACGAAATCCAGCTCTACATCGGCAACGATCCGAACCGTTCCACTGATGTGCAGGAAATTGCCGAGGCCCTTTGTAAACAGCTGGACAGCCGCGTGTTGTTAATCGGCGCGGGCCAAACGGCCCTGGCTGGCAACATTCCACAACTCCAGCGCCTAATCGGACGGTTCACCATTCCGGTGGAACTGTCCGACTCTGATGTCGAGACGGTCACCCGCCGTGTCGTGCTGGCCAAGAAGGCCGACAAGAAGAAGGCTATCGAAGACACAGTCTCCGCTCACGCCGGCGAGATCGACCGCCAGCTTGCGGGCACGCGCATTGCTCCGCGCTCGGAAGACCGCGAAATCATCGTGGACGATTACCCGCTCCTACCGGTCCGCCGCCGGTTCTGGGAGCACGTGCTTCGCGCGGTGGACGTGCCCGGTACGGCCAGCCAGCTTCGCACACAACTCAAGATCGTCCATGAAGCCGTTCGGCAGACGGCAGAGGCTTCGCTCGGTACCGTCGTACCAGGGGATTTTATCTTCGGCCAGCTTCACCCGGATCTGCTCCGATCCGGCATACTGCTCCGCGAGATAGACGAGACGATTCGCAATCTCGACGACAAGACACCCGACGGCCGGCTCGCCCAGCGGCTTTGCGGCCTGATTTTCATGATTCGCAAGCTCCCGCGCGAGGCCGTAGCCGACATCGGCGTTCGTGCTACTCCAGAGATGTTGGCCGACCTGCTTGTTTCCAACTTGTCGAATGACGGCACCGACCTTCGGAAGGAAATTCCTCGCATCCTCAAGAAGCTGGTGGACGCTGGCACGCTTATCAAGTTGGACGAGGAATACAGCCTCCAGACTCGGGAGAGTAGCGAGTGGGATCGCGAGTTTCGCAACCGTCAGACCCGACTGAACAGCGACCCAACTTCTCTTTCGAGCAAGCGCGGCTCGCTCATCAGTTCTGGCTGTGGTGAGGCGTTGAAAGGCATCAAGCTCGCACAGGGTAAGTCCAAGGAGCCGCGCAAGCTGCTGGTCCAATTCGGTACCGAAGCACCAGCGGCCGGTGGAACCGACATCCCCGTGTGGGTCCGCGACGGCTGGGGCGAGAAGGAAAGCACGGTGCTTAACGACGCCCGAGCGGCTGGCAGCGACAGCGCGACCATCTACGTCTACGTCCCCAAGGTCAGCGCCGACGATCTCCAGAAAGCCATTGTTGAATATGAGGCAGCGAAGGCCACGCTGGACTTCAAGGGGACGCCCACCACGCCCGAAGGCCGCGAGGCTCGCGACGCAATGGCAACACGCATGGCCACTGCCGAAGCAGCCCGCGACCTGATCGTCAGCGACCTGATCGATCGAGCGAAAGTCCTCCAGGGTGGCGGCGGTGAGCGGTTCGAACTGAACCTCGTGGCTAAGGTAGAAGCGGCCGCGCAGGCGTCGCTCGACCGGCTCTTCCCGAGCTTCAAGGAAGCTGACGACAGTCGCTGGGCAAGCGTCATCAACCGTGCCAAGAACGGCGACGAAGCTGCCCTTTCCGCGGTGGACTGGACCGACGCGCCCGAGAAGCATCCCGTCTGCGCGGCCGTGCTCTCAGAAGCAGGCGCGGGCAAGCGTGGCAAGGAAGTCCGCGATGCTTTCGAGGCCAGCCCTCACGGGTGGCCCCGCGACGCCGTGGACGCTGCGCTCATCACGCTCCACACATGCGGCCATCTCCGCGCGACGCACAAGGGCATGACGCTCTCGCAGGGTCAGGTCGACCAGTCGAAGATTTCCCTGACTGATTTCCGCAGTGAAACAGCCACTCTCAACGCTCGCGAGAAGATGAAGCTTCGTAAGCTCTTTCAAGATGCTGGTGTGGACTGCAAACCTAACGAGGAAACCGCCAAAGCCCCTGTCTTCCTAACTCGCCTGGCGGATCTGGCCGAGCGCGCCGGCGGCGAGCCGCCCAGTCCGGCCCGGCCGTCGACGGTCCACCTAGATACGCTCCGCAGCTTCGGTGGGGTCGAGCAATTGGCCGAAATCCTCAAACAGCACGACGAGCTTGCCCAGCAGGCCAAGGATTGGAGCAAACTGGCTGAACTGGCCGGTAAGCGCAAGCCGGCATGGGAAACGCTCAGCACTTTGCTCAAGCACGCCGACGCCATGCCTGGAGCCGATGAACTCCGCGTCCAAGAAGCTGCGGTGAAATCCGAGCGCCGGCTGCTCGACGCGAGCGACCCCGTGCCAGACATTCGCAAGGGTGCCGTTGATGCGCTGCGCGCCGCTGTCACCGCAGCCCACGCCGAGCACAAGAAGACCTACAACGAGCAGATGGCTACCCTGACCGCCAGCGAAAACTGGAAGAAGCTCAATGCCGGCCAGTGCAAACAGATACTCGCCGATGAAGCGATCGACACCTTGCCGGCGCTGGCCGTCAGCTCTGAGTCCGATCTCATTCGCACACTGGAACAAACATCGCTGCCGGCGTGGAAGACCAAGACCGACGCGCTTTCCCAACAGTTCGCACGTGCAGCCATGGCCGCGGCGAAGCTGCTGGAGCCTAAGACTCAGCACGTCCATCTTTCCAGTGGAACACTCAGGAACGAGCAAGACATTAAGTCATGGCTAGAAGGTACACAGAAGGACCTTCTGGTGAAGATTAAGAACGGGCCTGTAGTGATCTCTTGAAAGATCTTCTCGGAGGCTGATTATGCCAGTATTCATCTCACACCGGACAGCGGATGACGCCAAGGCACAGGCTTTGGCCGGACGACTCCTTACGAGGCATAACATTCGCTGCTATTTGGATCACTTTGATCCTGACGCGAGGAGCACAAGAGAGATCACGAGCCTCATAGTTGGCCGTATCAACCTATGCACCCACCTCATGGCGCTTGTGACGAACGCCACGGTCGGCTCGTGGTGGGTACCTTTTGAAATTGGCGTGGCTCGGCAGGGCGATCGCCGGATTACAAGTTTTGATAACAGCACGGTTAAACTGCCCGAGTTCCTGACCGACTGGCCGGTCATGACGACGGACACGGACCTCGATCTGTTTGCAGAGGCGTACCATCGCGACCGCGCCGCCAAGCCGATCATGGAGAAGTATGCATCGGCGTATCGATCAATCGGCACGGCAGATGAGTTTCACTCAAACCTAAAGAGCGCGATTCGCATCGGGAGGTTCTTATGATCGGGTACAGCGACTATGGATTGGGGCAACAATCGTTCAAGCCGAAGCCAGCCAAACCTAAAGTGTTCGTAAGTTATCACCACCAACGTGACCAAGCCTACTACGACCGCTTTTCAACCTTATTTGCGGATGGCTATGACATCATCACAGACACGTCAATTGACCGGAGGATCGGCAGCGACGACGTGGATTACCATCAGCAAGTTATCCGTGAGCAGCACATCACCGGCAGTTCCGTCACGGTAGTCCTCTGTGGGGCAGAGACCTGGAAGCGGCGCTGGGTCGATTGGGAAATTCACATGACGCTGAACAAGAAGCATGCTCTCTTGGGTATCTGCCTTCCAACAAATCCCAAAAATGCCAACGGCACGGTAACGGTTCCGGACCGGCTCCACACCAACATAGTTAGCGGATACGCACACTTCGTTCATTGGACCGAAGACCCAAAACTGGTGCGGGCAGCCATTGACGGTGCCGTGGAAAAGGCCCGTCAAACTGGCAACCTGGACAATTCTGCGCCACGAATGGAGAGGAGTCGGTCATGACCTACTTTCTTGCCCAATCGGCGACACCCTCGCCGGCCACCGCAGCGCAACCTGGAGGGCAGCCCGTCCAGCCGACTGACCTTAAACTCCTCGACTGGAATGGATGGGGTTTCGAGGTGCGGATTGGTCTAGTGTGGTTCCTGGTCGCGGTCATTGTCGTGATTGCCGTCTGGTGGTTACTGCCGTGGATAAGGCGCAAATGGCTGAAAGGGTACAGGACAAGCGCCGTCAAGCTGACCTTCAAGGGTGTGGAGTGGGAGGTCTGTCCCGATGTGGAGACACGGCGAATTGCCCATCAGGCTTGGGTCGAGATCAAAAGCCGAAAGGTCGGCTTGCCATTCGAGGAAGGGCTCGATGTCATCGCCGAGGTTTACGACTCTTGGTATCAATTATTCGGAGTTCTCCGCGACCTGGCGAAGAGCGTACCCGCAAATCGACTTCAAGACTGTGAAGAAACGCGTAAAGTCGTTGCGCTGCTGATGAGAGCTCTAAACGAAGGGCTCAGACCTCACTTGACCATGTGGCAAGCGAGGTTTCGTCGCTGGTATCAAGCGGAACTTGGCCGGGAAGAGACCAAGAGTATGTCGCCACAGGAAATTCAGGCGCTGTATCCCAAATACGATGAGCTGGTAGCCGACCTTCGCAAAACGAGCGAAGAGTTCGTCAGGTTTGCTGATTCACTGGAATTGATCATAAGGGACGGTAAGTAATGCCAACTCTGCCCAACGAACTGCGGAACAAACTAGAGCGCGTGGTCATCGAAGCGCGCGACGCGGCCGAGATCGGCGCTCGCGCCGCGCTTGAGGCTCTTGCCGTCCATCACCATGCGGCATACCCACACATGAAGCCCGCGCAGATCGAGTTGCGCAATCACCTCCGCGCCCGCGCGCTGCAACTCGGGGATCGCAAACTGTCCAAGCCCGACGCCAAGGGCAAAGGCCTCGATATTGGTCACCTGACCGACGAGTGCGCCTACGAACACTGGCATCGGATGCTCTTCGCCCGCTTCCTGGCCGAGAACAATCTGCTGATTGAGCCGCAGGAGAAGATGGCCATCAGCCTGTCCGAAGCCGAGGAACTCGCCAAGGAAGACGGCGTGAATGTTTGGGTTTTCGCCTCCCGTTGCGCCCAGGGAATGTTGCCGCAAATCTTCCGGCCTGACGATCCACTGCTCCAAGTCTCATTCGCAACAGAGCACATGCTCAAGCTGGAGAAGTTGCTGGCGTCATTGCCGGAGGCGGTGTTCACCGCCTCCGATGCGCTGGGGTGGGTCTACCAGTTCTGGCAAAGCAAGAAAAAGGATGAGGTGAACCGCTCCGAGGTTAAGATCGGCGCCGATGAGATTGCGGCGGTGACGCAGCTCTTTACCGAGCCATACATGGTGGAGTTCCTGCTCCACAACACGTTGGGCGCCTGGTGGGCCGGCAAGAAGCTCACAGCGAATGATGCCGCGAGTGCCAAGACAGAAGACGAACTGCGCCGCAAATTCTCCTTGCCCGGCGTCAGCTGGGAATACCTGCGCTTCACTCGCGGTGCAGACGGCAAGAGCGGGCCGTGGCGGCCTGCCGCGGGCACGTTTGAGGGCTGGCCAAAGAACGCAGTGGAATTGAAGGTACTTGACCCGTGCTGCGGCTCCGGCCACTTCCTGGTTGCGGCACTGCACCACCTCACCCCTATCCGTATGACGGAAGAGAGCTTGAATGCTCGGGACGCAATCGATGCAGTCCTTCGCGATAACTTGCATGGGCTGGAGATCGATGAGCGGTGCTGCCAGATTGCCGCGTTCGCGGTGGCGCTCGCTGCATGGACTTACCCAGGCGCAGGCGGTTACCGAGCGCTGCCAGAACTGAAAATCGCCTGCACGGGCATAGCGCCGCACGCAAGCAAAGAGCAATGGCTTAGGTTGGGTGAAGAGATAGCGGCGAAGGGCGGAATGCCGGCGGATCGTAATCTGTTCGGCGCCGAGGAATCCCTCCTCTCTGGGCCGATCAAAAAGACGATGGAGGCACTTCACGAACTATTCTCCCAGGCCCCAGTTCTGGGTTCCCTTATTAACCCCACCAAGCTCCGCGCTGATCTCTTTCACGCCGATTACAAGAGCGTGGCTCCGCTGCTGTCTGCAGTGCTCGGAGTCCAGAGGACGGACGACGAAATCCGCGAACGGGCTATCGCTGCTGCCGGAATGGCCAAGGCCGCAGACCTTCTGGGGGGTAAATACACTCTTGTCATAACGAACGTGCCTTACCTTGTGCGGGGAAAGCAAGGAGATACCCTCAAGGAGTTCTGTGAGGATAGATACCCAGAAGCGAAACCTGACCTTGCCACAGCAATGATGGAGCGGTGCAGCCAGTTCACGGCACCCTCTGGCACCATTGCGATCGTTATCCTCCAATACTGGCTATTTCTCGCAACCTATCGGAAGTTGCGGAAGCGTGTCCTCACAAACTCGGAATGGCAGCTCGTTGCACAGCTCGGTGACGGTGCGTTCGACACAATAAGTGGTGCGGTTGTGAATGTAGCACTTATGGTGATGTCAAGCAAAATGCCTAGCGCGAACACGGTGTTTTCTGGCCTTGACGCCGATGACGTGAAGGGGTGCACAGAGAAGAGCACGAAGATACAGAGATCGCCGATTGTGTCCGTGTCTCAGATTGAGCAATTGGAGAATCCCGACCATCGCATCCTTCTTTCTGGTCTTGCCAAACACACTAAGCTCGGCGACTTTGCCATCGTGTCAGAGGGGTTGCACACCGGTGATTATCCACGCTTCGGCAGGAAGTTCTGGGAGGTTTCGACAATCAGCGACGGCTGGACGAAGCAACAAGCGGCGCCAAGCGAGATGACTCTCCTTGGCGGACGCGAGCACATCCTATTTTGGCAAGACGGATCTGGCGACCTTATCGAATATGTACAAGAACGACTTGGCGGGCAGAGCACGACAATGTGGATAAAGGGCGACAGCGTGTGGGGAAAAAGTGGCGTAGCTGTAAGCGCCATGAGCGACATGCGGGCAACACTCTACACGGGGGAATTGTTCACCCACGGAGCAATCGTTATTGTCCCGAAGCACGCGAAGGATTTGCCTGCGATTTGGGCATTCGCTAGCAGTCCCGAGTTCAACAAGAGCGTTCGCGTTCTTGATAAGAAAGTGTGCGTCGCTCGCGGATCTGTTGATAATGTGCCATTCGACTACGAACACTGGAAAATCGTTGGGCAAGCTTTGGAGCCGCTGAAGAACGCCAAGTGCACCGATCCAACCCAGTGGGCGTACTCGGGCCAGGTATCGGAGGCAACCGCCCCTTTGCAGGTTGCCGTCGCTAAGCTGCTTGGATACGGGTGGCCCGGCGAAGCACGCGGATCCGCTGATACTTCAAATCACGAGAATGGAATAATTTGCATACCCTCAGTGCGTGGTGAAAACCCTGCGGCCGATCGCTTGGAAGCTCTGCTGGCTGCCAAAGGCATCAAGGCGGCGAACGCACGTGTACTGGCCGGCGGGGTTGAATTAGACGATTGGCTCCGCAACAGCTTCTTTGAAGAGCACTGCAAGCTCTTCGACCACAGACCTTTTGTGTGGCATTTCTGGGACGGCCGGAAGCGGGATGGCTTCCATGCGCTGGTTAATTATCACAAGCTCTGCGAAGGCAAGGGCAAAGGGCGGAAACTGCTAGAGTCGCTGACTTACTCTTACCTGGGCGACTGGATCATTCGTCAGAACGACGGCGTAAAGCGCGGAGAAGGTGGCGCTGAAGATCGCCTGACCGCCGCGGTTGAGCTCCAGAGCAGGCTGAAGTCAATTCTTGAGGGCGAGCCTCCGTTCGATTTATTCGTCCGCTGGAGGGCACTAGCCGCGCAACCTATTGGCTGGGATCCAGACATCAACGATGGCGTGCGGTTGAATATCCGTCCGTTTCTTGCAAGCGACCTTCCCGGTGGCCGGACCGGCGCTGGCGTGCTGCGGTGGAAGCCCAATATCAAATGGGACAAAGACCGAGGCACGGAGCCTGAGCGCGCAAAGTCCGAGTACCCCTGGTTTTGGAACTGGAACGAAAAGACTGTCGACTTCATGGGCGCCGGCAAAGAGCCAGACGGTAATCGCTGGAACGACTGCCACTACACAATCAAAGCCAAGCAAGCGGCCCGCGATGCCGCAAAGAAAGGCGGCAAGTAATGCCAGCGAATGTTCAGACAATGGCCTACTACGGCGATGTGCCTTGGCATGGCCTCGGAATGGAAGTGCCGAAGGGGCTGAAGTCAGAAGAGATGATCTGGGCCGCTGGTTTGGATTGGAAGGTGGAACTTCGGCCGGCCCGCGGCGCGCAGGAGATCAACAAGAAGGGAGAGTTCTCCCGTTACGAAGTCGTGCGCGTCCCGCGTCCAAACACGAAGGAAAATGAAGTTCTGTTTGGTGTTGTCAGTCGGCGGTATCAGCCACTTCAGAATCTGGAAGCGTTTGAGTTCTTTGACCCAATTGTTGGTGAGGGCAAGGCGTACTTTGAAACAGCCGGCGCTTTAGGCGAGGGCGAGCGCATCTGGGTGATGGCCAAGATGCCAGAGGCGATGGAGATCGTCCGCGGTGATGAATGCTTCAAGTACCTTTTGCTGTCGAACACACATTCGGGCGACGGCTCAGTGATCGTGAAATTCACAACAGTCCGCGTGGTCTGCCAGAACACGCTGATGCTGGCGATGGAAGACGGGCAAAAAGCCTACCGTGTGCGGCACAGCAAACAGATGCAATTCAAGCTAAATGAACTAGCGGACTTCATGGCCATCACTCAAAAGGTATTTCTCAATGCAGAAATGCTGTTTAAGCAACTGGCCAAGATACAGATGAAGGATGGTCGGCTAGAGCACTATTTTGACGCTGTCTTTCCTCGCAGCGATGCACAGAAGAAGAAACGGGAAACGCCGGCAAGATGGAAGTTCTTGCAAGAGGTTTTCGAGACAGAAGAAGACCTTCAACTGCCCGGCGTACAAGGCACGCTCTGGGGAGCCTACAACGCCATCACGCGGTTTGAAGACTACAAGCAACCGCAGCAGGAAGAACAGCCGGACCAACGTCTCGAGCGGACATGGTTTGGTGGCGGCGCAGACACGAAGTTAAAGGCATTGTCTAAAGCTGCGGAATTGGCCAGCTCGTGGAACTAAGGAAAAGATGAACACCATCACGCGATCACCCTCGACCTTGCTTGAAGCCCTCCGGGCGTCTCTCGCGCACGCCGCGCGGTACAACCCCGGCGATGTGGTTATGCCGGCGGCAGTGTTGTGGACCGATGCGGACGGCCAGTGGCGGCCCGTGGTCGAGCAACTGCGGCCATTGATGCCGGAACTCCTGACACTCGGCGACTACGACGCGGCTATGCGAACCGGTCCGGCGATCTGGCTGCGGTGTGTGATCGAACCGGCGGTGCGGGCGGAAAAGTTCCCCGAGCTGTCCTGGCCAGTAGGTACGGTGCCGGTGATCTACATGCCGGGCGTGAGTCGGCAGACTCTTCGGGCGGTTGAGGAATGTCCGGACTTGCTCAAGCCGCTGGTTGAGCTTCAGTACCGCGGGACAGTCTGGATGCAGAAGAATGGTAAGGACTGGACCATCCTTGCGTTCCTGGTAAGCGACGACGGTGGGCTGGGCCTGAACGTTGCCGAAGATAAGCTCACGCTTCAGGCAATGCAGGGAGCGCTGTCGCAACTGGCGGTAACGCCGGTGACTCGTCTTAACACGAAGCGGCTGGAGGCCGAGGACTTCGACCGGCTGATGATCGGCGATACGCCGCGCGACCTGCTCCTGTGGCTGGGCGATCCAGACGGTACCCGCGGGCAATGGGACGAAGGAAAGTGGTCGGCATTCCGTAACCGCTGCCGGCAGGACTATGGCTTCGACCCGGAGACCGACGGTGAAATCGTGGGTGGCGAGAAGCTCGGGCAGCGCAAGGACATCTGGTACGGTGCGTGGGAGCGGTTCGCCGAGTCGCCGACGCTGTATCCCGGCATACCCGACCTTTTGCGCCGCGCCAAGCCAAAGGGAACGTTGATCTTCGAGAAAGAGCCTTGGCCTGATGAAAACGACTCAATGGAAAACGTGCTGCGGACTGCACTGGTGGAGATCGGCACGATGAAGCCTGCCGAAGCGAAGCAGCGTCTGGAGCAGTTGGAAACCGAGCACGGTCCAAGGCGTAAATGGGTGTGGGCGCGGCTGGGCAAATGTCCGCTGGCGAACGCCCTGGAGCATCTGGCGATGCTTGCTAAGCGAACTGCGGCAACGGTGGGTGGAGACTCCGTCGACGTGATGGCCAAGCTCTACACCGAGGGTGCGTATCTGGCCGACGACGGCGCCATGAGGGCGGCGGCCTGCGTGAAGACCGCAGAAGACACTGCAGCCGTCCAGGCAGCAGTGCGATGCGTGTACCTGCCATGGTTGGAAGACACCGCAAGGCATTTCCAGAACTGCCTGTTGACGAAGGACCTGCCCGCTGTGGCGCAACAGGAGGGCATCGCCGCCGAGGAGGGCGTATGCATCCTGTTCGCCGACGGGCTGCGGTTCGATGTCGGCCAACGGCTAGTAGCAATGGCCAGCGAGCGGCACATAGAGGTGTCCTCTGGTTGGCGGTGGGCCGCGCTGCCCACAGTGACAGCGACGGCCAAGCCGGCGGTGTCGCCAGTTGCCGGGAAGCTGCGCGGCAGTCGCTTGGAGTCCGACTTCTGCCCGGAGACGGCCGACTCTGGCGTATCGCTGACCACAGACCGCTTCCGCAAGCTACTTTCCGCAGAGGGCTTTCAGGTGATCGTGCCGACAGAGACGGGAGACACGCGGGCCAAGAACGCCCGCGGCTGGACGGAGTACGGTGAGTTCGACAAACTCGGGCACACCCTCCAGGGAAAGCTGGCGGCACGGATCGAAGATCAGTTGGAACTTCTTCTGGAGCGGGTGCAAGGGTTGCTTGAAGGCGGCTGGAAGCGCGTGCGCGTAGTGACCGACCACGGTTGGCTGCTCGTACCAGGCGGGATGCCGAAGGTCCAATTGCCAAAATACTTGGCTGAGAGCCGCTGGTCTCGGTGCGCGTCGATCAAGGACAGTTCCCATGTGGAGGTGCCTATTGCTGGCTGGTCGTGGAATCCGCAGGAACGGTTCGCCTACGCACCGGGAGTGCATTGCTTCGTCGTCGGACAGGAGTATGCACACGGGGGCGCGAGCTTGCAGGAGTGCCTGATTCCAGTCTTGACGTTGGCTTCGACGGGTGCGCCAGCCGGCGTGGTCACCGTTAGCGAGGTCAGGTGGGTGGGACTACGTTGCCGGGTGAGCGTACAACCCGCAGCCGAAGGGCTGCTGGCAGATCTGCGCACGAAGGCCAATGTCTCAGACTCAAGCATTACCGAACCCAAGGCCCTGGACGCCGACGGGAGGGCCGCGCTTTTGGTCGCCGATGATTCCCTCCAAGGGACGATGGCCAGTCTCGTAATTGTCGATGCGTCCGGGCGCGTGGTCTGCAAGGAAGCTACTACCGTTGGAGGTGACGACTAACATGGAACTCGACCATCTGGACCAACTCGCGGCATCGGCCTTCGACGGCTACCTCGTCCGCAAAGACCTTGTGCGGCGGTACAGCCGGCAGTATCCCGTGCCCACATACGTCGTCGAATTCCTACTTGGGCGGTACTGCGCGACGGTAAATGAGCAAGAGATCGAAGAGGGCTTGAGGATCGTCGAGCGGCAGTTACAGGATCGGACTGTCCGCACAAGCGACCAGGAACTCTTCAAAGCCAACGCCCGCAAGAAGGGGTCGGTTAAGCTCATTGACCTGGTGAAGGCTCGCCTAGAACCTAAGACCGACTCGTTTCTGGTGGAGCTTTCGAGCCTGGGGCTGAAGGATGTGCGCATCGCGGATACCCTTGTCCATGAGCACGAGCGAATGCTCACCGATGGGTTTTACGCCGAGGTGTCGTTGACTTACGATGCGGCTATTTCCGAGGAAAAGCACGGACGGCCATTTGCCATCGAGAGTCTGCGGGCGATCCAACTCTCCAAGTCGGACGTGCTGGAGACGCTCATCAAGGGGCGAGAGCGATTCACCACACTCGAATGGAAGGACTTCCTTCTTCGCTCAGTCGGCATGGAGCCGAAGTCCATGTCGGACCGAGCCAAGATGGTGATGTTTCTGCGGATGATTCCGTTCGTGGAGCGGAACTACAATCTCGTTGAACTCGGCCCCCGCGGCACAGGCAAGAGCCACCTTTACCAGCAGATTTCCCCGTATTCACACCTGATATCGGGCGGCAAGGCAACAGTGGCCAAGATGTTCGTGAACATGTCCAGCGGCCAGCGGGGGCTGGTATGCCTCTACGACGTGGTTTGTTTCGATGAGGTGGCCGGCATTTCGTTTGATCAGAAGGATGGTGTGAATATCCTCAAAGGCTACATGGCGGCCGGCGAGTTCTCACGTGGAAAGGAGAGCATCCGGGCGTCGGGCGGCATCGTCATGGTAGGCAACTTTGACGTGGACGTTGAGCAGCAGCAGCGGATTGGCCATCTGCTGAGCCCGTTACCGGCGGAGATGCGCAATGACACGGCGTTCATGGATCGCATTCATGCCTATGCACCCGGCTGGGATTTCCCGAAGCTGAAGGCAGACGACCATCTGACAGACCACTTCGGACTTGTGTCTGATTACCTTTCCGAATGCTGGACGAAGTTGCGCGAAGGGACACGGATCTCGGCGCTGCAAGGCCGAGCGCACTGGGGGGGCGCACTGAGCGGTCGAGATATCGAAGCTGTCAACAAAACCGTAAGTGGTTTGCTCAAGCTACTGTTCCCCGATCCGGGCATGCCGATTCCAGATCAGGAACTTGAAGCGGTCCTGCGGATCGCTTTGGAGGCACGCCGGAGGGTGAAGGAACAGCAGAAGCGGTGCCTCAAGACGGAGTTCCGAAACACGCATTTCAGCTATTTCATCGGCGTGGATGGCGTCGAGCAGTTCGTTTCGACGCCGGAGTTACACAGCGACGAAGCCATCGAGGCCGACCCGCTACCGCCTGGACAAATATGGGCTATAAGCCCTGGCGCACAAGACACGGCTCCTTCGCTCTACCGCATCGAAGCGACGAGCGGGCCAGGCAGTGGTGTGAAGATTCTCAACGCACCCGTGCCGCCGGCGTTCCGCGAGAGCGTCCGATTCGGCGAGCAGAATTTGTATTCCCAATCCAAGGGACTGGTGGGAGACCGCGATCCTCGCAACCACGAGTTTTCCGTTCAATTGCGGGCGATGGATGCAGACCGATCCGGCCATGGCCTCGGACTATCGGTGTTGCTTGCTCTTTGCGGGAGCCTCATGGAGCGAAGCACGAAGGGCGGGCTGATCGTGGTCGGCTCAATCAACTTAGGTGGCTCGGTGGAGATGATCCCCAACCCGGTGGCCGTTGCCGAGTTAGCGGTCGAGAAAGGGGCTGCTCAGCTTCTCATGCCGATCTCGGCGCGGAGGCAGCTTCTCGAACTGCCAGACGAAATGGCGACAAAGGTAAACGTAGTGTTTTACGCGGACCCGGCGGACGCATTTATGAAGGCGATTCTCGAATGAAGACGTGTTCCGCAAGTGAGATAGCGAGCCTTGAGCTGGACAATCACATCCCGCGCGAGTTGTCAGGCTTCGCTCAAGAATACATTTCGCCGTTCGGATTGGCTCTACAATGGCTCTAAATGCGATATCAGATTATCCACCCGCAGTAAGCTGGGTGGAATCGGGCAGCGAGCCCAATGAAGGCCTGGACTTGACGGGATTGCGCCTGCCGGTTCTGACCATAGGCAACTATTTCCTTGACGGCATCACCACAGTGACGCCGTCCGTAAGGTATCTCTCATTTTATGTCTGGATACTGTCAAGCTATGTACATTCCAGGGGCCTCGACTCCTGGAAAGACTTCCAGGTTTTCGCGGAAAAGGTGGAATCCGCGATCGCACTCGGAAACAGACTGAACCATGTAGCCTCCGGAATTGTTGGAGCGAGGGGAGCGTCGAGACTTCTGGCCAATGGTGATAACCCTGTGCCACTGCGGTCTCTTGTCAAACAGCCCGCAACGAATATCTACTTCAATCCCGCACTGCAGCTGCAGCTTCTATTGCCAGAGCCCAAGGTTCCAGGGCTGAGTAAAGAGCGTGGCGAACCGTTGGCAGAGATCGTCCGCACCGTCTTCTCGAAAACCACGCTCGGCAATGAGTTTTCAGCCGCAAAGCAGTTATCCGAAGCTGAATTGGAGGATCTACGCGCCTTCGGGGAAGTGGCATCCCTGACAAATATAACGATAGATGAGGCCACATTGTTGTCAGCCAGCATTATCCCTTTGAAGCCACGGAGCGACCGGGAAGCGCGTCGGGTTCAGACCTACGCCTGCTTACTGGGGCTGGCGGAGGCGCTTTCACATCCGCCATCAGAAGAGGAATTCTTCGAGGAAGCTGCGAGTGTCCACCGCCTGCTGCCGCAGCAGTTCCATAGCCAAATGAACGGCTGGTTACGGCATCTGGTGAGAGACTCTATTGCCGTAGGACATGAATATTTGCTCCAGGAGATTCTCCATGCGCTGGAGGACCTTTCCATGGGCCGGTACGCAATCGCGGGCCGTGACGTCGTAACCCGTCTCCTCGATGATGCTCATGCTTCCTATCAGGCACTCGCAGAATATGGGCTGCTTCGTTCGGGAGAGGACGCTCGATCGATCAGTTTCAGAAGGTTATTTGACCGGATCAAAGCGACTACCAAGCACGAGCGCCTCATCGATGGTGGTCTTTGCCGCTGGGGTGGAAAGCTCACCGAAGTGAAGTTGATCCGCTCTATCCAGGAAACACCAGCGAAGGCACTGGCTCTACTGCCGGTGATCTGGAGTGTCGCAATGTTGCGCGCAGAAGAGTGGCCGGAGCCGGAAAGTAATCCTTTTGAAGGCCGCACCGGGATGGGCTGGAATGCGATCGGAGTGCATGAAGTCATTGGCCCTGGGGTCCGCCGGTTTCTCGGCGAAGAATGGAAACTCGGTGCCGTTATGAGCGAACTTGCGTTGCGGACGGTAGATCAGCATCTGCGAGTCAGTTGGTCGCGTTTGGCAGTAGATAGCGGGCACGATGTCGCTTTGCTGATCGCCGACAGCGAGCAGTGGCGGAGCCGATTAGAGAAGCACGTGAAGGATTTCAAGGCGGGACGGACCGCATCGCGCATCTATCAGGCAGTCCGTTGGCTCTGGCAGCTAGGGCTCGTAGATGAAGGCGGACTTACTCAGCGCGGAAAGGTCTTGTACCGACAGGTTTCCGAGCAAGCACGAAAAGGAGCAAACGAGGTATGAATCCGCGTGTGTTCTGCCGAGAGCCTGGCTACGATAGGGCGGTATTGCTTACCTACGATTTCGATGCTCTCTTCTTTGAGCGGGTCATATTGCGCGATCTCTGGGCCGGTGGTGCGACCGATATTCAAGTGATTGCAGATCTGGGCAGAGTAACGGAAGCAGTGACGAGATGGGTTGGGCAGGCCCGGATGCTTGGGCGACACTATCAGCTCACCTGCGCAACTCTCAGGGGGGCTTTTCACCCAAAAATGATCATACGTTCCGGACCCAAGGGAGCTGCGGTGTGGATTGGCTCCGGCAATATTACATATGGCGGATGGGGTTCGAACTTGGAAGTGGGCACTGCATGGCGTACGGATCAGGAGAGTGCCGACAGAGGCGGCTGGCTTGCCGAAATACTGGTGCAACTCAGTGAATGGTTGCCAGTAAATGAGATGCACACGACATACCGACGCATCATAGATACACCCTGGCTGGCCGATGCGATGGGGACGTCGACAAATAGGCCCGTGCTCATAAGCAGGAGAGGGGTACCGATTGGCGAGCAGCTTATAAGCCGGTGGCGTGGGAGACGCTTTGATCAAGTAATTCTTATCACAGGATCCACGGATGAACACGGCGCCCTCCTCTCATGGTTTCACAAACACCTCGGAGTGTCACGCGCAACGGTTCTGCTGGACCCTGCCACCGCGGCGTTTAATCCGGTGGCAGTTGCAGCTTTGCCTCTAAAGACCCTATTCGTTGCACTGAATGAGCCTCGAAGGGTTCACGCTAAGTTCTACTGGTTCGAAGGAACCGAAGGCTCAGCGGCTGTAACAGGTTCGGCAAACTGCTCTTCTGCCGCCTGGCTGCGGGGACCAGAAGCTGGCGGCAACGTCGAAACTGTGCTGGTCTACGACCATCCATCCAGGGATGATTTCGAACCGATTCTGTCTCGAATCGCTAAGGAGACAAAACCGGCAAAGTTGACCATGCCTCAGACGAAGGTTGATGATGAACCGAAATTGCCAGCCTATTCACTTGCGGCAATCACGTGGGAAAAGGCAAATTCTGAGATAACGATCTTTTTCACCAGGTCCCTGCCTTCCGGAGCGGAAGTGACCCTGCGCATCTGCGACGAACGCGTTGTCTGTCGACCACATGAGGATGCAATGACCTGGGTCGCTGGCATGCCAACGCAGGCGGCAAATATGCATGGCACTCTCTTTGGAGAAGTGTCCGTCACGTTTGCCGACGGCCAGATCTGGCCGAACCAGCCATTCTGGATTGACGATCTGGAAGAACTTCGCAATTCTGCGTCAGGGAGAGAGTTCGGCAACTCGATCAGGAACTTGAGTGCGTCTTCCACGACAAGCGAGCAACGGAGAATTGTGGCCGAGTTGCAGAAAATTGGGAGCGCCCTGCTGCACGATGCTTCGAGTTTTCCGGACCCACTTCCCAGGCCTGCAAAGATCTCAGAGAATAGTGCTGCAAAGGTTGAAGAGCATGAAGCTCAGCCAATCGATCCAGATCACCTGATCCGCTCCCTCGACGAACAGACGAGACAGGTTGATCGAATGCCGGGTGCATCGAGCCAACACGGTGTAACTCTGATGGGTGTTATACGGGTCCTCTTTGAGAGCGATGACGAAGGACTCGAAGACGAAGTGATCGAAACCCCGGAAGAAGACACTGGTGATGAGGACGAACGGTCCGATAAGGAAGTGCCGAAGGATAAACCTCCGAGGATATCCAAAACAGCGCGGGAGCGCTTGTACGAACACATGAACGAGTTTTTGGAGAGGCTAGGCGACAACGACTTCGCTGAGAAATGCACTGTCACACAGATGGTGCAAGCGACAGCGTATCCCCTCGCTGTGATTGCGTGTGGGACATCTGGAAAATGGGTGGATGTCGACATAGGGCGTGAATGGGCAACCCGAGTCTTCGATATTCTGTTTCGTGAGCATTATTCCAATGGCGACATCGGCCTCTTGCAGCGCATTCAGCGACGGTGTGAGGCTAATGGCCAGACGGCTGCTTTCCAGCAGAGAGCTGGCGATGGGACGCTATGGGTTGCCATGCTTGACAGCATTTGGAAAACCGTGTGGGTTGGTGTTAATGGAGGCCTCAAGAAGGCATTCGCGATGCGCGCAGTGCTGGAATCGCGGCCTCTGTTGGCGTCTGCCGAAGCAGGGCAAATGGCGATTCTTGTTAGCATCCTCGAAAGGCGCCGTTCTTCTGCCCGTTTGCTTCTCTCGTTTGCCCAACGAGCGAAGCGCATTCTAGCCAAGATGGAGAACTTGTTGTGCACTCGGTGGGGCTGGTTAATGAGCGAGCAAGCTCAAAGTAGTCTCCCCGACGAACTGGGTGACGCCCTCTATCATCCAACCGGCGGATGGGCATTTGTAACGGAAGAAGCCGCAACGATGGACGGGACGAAGCTCCGCGTCTACAGGCAAAACAGGGCAGGTGAGATCCTGATTAAAAGCAACTTTTACCTGAACGTCACGAAAACAGCGTTGTGGGACGCTGATCTCTCAAACTGTCTCCAAGAACTTGATTGGTTGGTGAAAGAAATCGAGCCGGGTGCTCCATCTTTGACTCAATCATAAGAACAGGTGCCCAGTCCTTCGCCTTTTTTCTAACGAGGGATGGGCAGGCATGCCGCACATGGACCTCAATCAGCCAGCAATCTTTCGGAAACCGTCAGTCTAGGATCGATCTCGAAAACGCCCTACTGGACAGCGTCCGAGGTGCGATATCACCATCCTCCTCTGGATTCTCCACGCGGCGGGCGATATGACCACATGTCAGATCACAGGGGCGGACCGGTTGCCCTCACGCGAGATTAACGACTCACGGGAGGCATTCGAAGCGGTACGCGTTTGCCCAAGCAGCTACTCATCGTCTTCGAATTCCGGCGCGACGATTGGAAGATGCGACGGTACAACCTGCGCGAGGTCCGAATACAGCCGGAAGGCGGGGCTATTCGGCTCGCATAACGCGAGGGCCACCTGGGCCCTTTCGCCAACTCCATTCCAGATGGGAATGGGACTTCCGCCGACAGCCATTCCGCCCGGGAGCGACAGACAATTCGTCTTCAGCCGCTGCATTGCAAGCTCCTCGAGTTCGGCACCATGTGACGCGCAGGCGTTCAGGATGTGGATGGCAAAGGCCACATGATTGAAGGCGAGATCCTTCGGCGCGCCGCTGAGAACATTCAGGACGTCGATGAGATCTTCCGGATCTGAGGAATGAAGCGCCTCATCCAACACGGAGAAGGTCGTCTCATCCGTCGTTGCGAAGCGCCAGAACAGCTCGATTGTTTCGTATACCCATCGTGGGAATTTCCTCATCCATCCGAAGAGCTGCTTCAGACTCGCATTGTAAGTACGTGACTCACGGACGCCCTGAAAACTTGACCAGAAGGAAGGAGATGGCAAGGGTTTGTATGCTGAATAGCCTTCGTTGGCTTTTATGGATACCGCGTGAGAGAGCCTTGCTTCAAGAAACTCGACGACTGCGAGCGGTGCGCGACCACAGACGTATGCGAGAAATGTTCCGAAGGCTTGGTCCGGCAGCTCATCCAACTTGACGAGCTTCTCCAATATCCCCCGAATCGTATGCTCATCGAACACAGAGGGAGACATATGGCCAGGTCCGACGATCTCACAGAGCGATCTGCCGAGGTAGTCGCTTTCTCCAATATCAATCCGCAAGATGAGCCGTATCGCTGTCTCCCGATATTGCGCCACTCTGCCGAGGCGCGCCAAGCCGCCTAGCACGATACCGAGTACAGCAGGTTCCTTTCTTCCTATCAGGATGGTCAATATCTCTGCGTCCTGCGGTATGGGTTGATTGAGGGGTGGCCCCCCGCATACAACCTCGGCCACGGAAGCGGCAGTCCGCCATCCATCCTCCCCCGCCAACCGGCAACCATAGCGGGAGAATTCGACCGGGTCAACTTCTCTCCAGATCCTCACCGGTATTCCCGCCACCTTCGCAAGGATTGACTTGGGGTTCGTAAGGAGGTGCTCCGAGAGGCGCTGCAGGAAGGCTCTGTCCCTGCACAACCTGGTAAGGAATGGGTCTATCCCTTTAATCTTCAGTCCAGCGTCAAGTGCCTCCTGCACAAGGTTCTCTATGGTCGCGATTTGTTCGCTCGCAGTCTTGAGCGTGGCCAGATCAGCTATGGCCCTCTGTTCCTTTTGACTGCGGCGGTCCGAAACTGAGTAAAAGCCGTCTTCAACGGTGTTGTATTCCCATTCCTCCGCGCAGAGTGCGTCGAAGACCTCGAACAACTCCGGAAGTAGAAGCTTGTCTGTTAGACGGGCCGCTGCCTCCTTAACGCCTGCAGTAAGCCGGCTGCGTTCGACAACCCAATAGAGCAGTTTATGGATTCTCCACAGCAGAGGCAGTGCCAGAGATCCCTCTTCAACTCTCACGTTTAGTAGGTCAAGCGCTCGGATACGCTCGCCATCCTGCCACTCCTGTTCTTCCTCCGTGACATCCATTCGCATGCCAGGATGGAACTCTGAGAGGACGGTACTGAGCGAATCGACGGCTCGGACAGAGATGCGCACCTTGCTGCTCTCAAGACAAGCTGAGATCGCCTGAATGGCACGTTCCCGCAGAGGATTCACGTTGTTGTAGTTCACGGGCAGTGCGGTGACAGAGAAGGCCCTGCCGGTCGGTTCCGTGTGACTGATCTCGCGATCGAGAAGGGTATCGAGGACATCGAGCGGCGTGAAGTCACCGCTGTATGCATCTGGGGCGGCAGCCAGGGACTCCACGTGCGAGAGGACGCGCGCGTTGTAACTGAGGGACTTGTATTTCTTGTAGCCGATTGCCTCCTTGAGCGCGCGCCTTGCGCGGTCCCTGACATCTTCCGGCCCGCTCTGACTCAGAAGCCATAAGCGGCGGAATGCATCTGCTGAGGACTTCTCGTCATAGATTGTGACGGCCAAGAGTTCGGGTACCTGGCGGATCGCCTGTTCGGAGGTGACTTTGAACCCATACTCGTAGCTCGTCTCGGCATTGTCGTCCATGGCGATCTGGAGCAGATGGTGGACTGCCTCCGGCTGGAACCAGACGATCTTTGCCATCTCACCAAGCAGCTGGCGGCGTCCTTGAGCGTTCCGCGCTTTGAACACTTCGCGGATGCGCGACCAGACGTTTTCGAGCAGGCGAGTCTCCGGATCGCGCTGCGTGATTCTCCAATCAAGCTCCGCAAGATTCTTCAGCAAGTTCGAAAGATAGCTCTCGTGAAAGGCCTCGAATACGGCGTCCGCATACCCCGTTACATAATGGTTTGGGCCAACAGACGCTCGTTCAAGCAGGTAGTCCGCCAGGACGTCCGGGACGATCCGCGCCGCATTTCTGCTGCGAATCACAATCCCGGTTTCTTCGAGGGCCAAGACGTTTTGCCGGATCTCGTGCGACCGCAGCCCGAGGAACTTCTGCGCTTCAGCATCGAAGGCCGGCTCTCTCTCATCGATGGGCTGGAGAGCGGAAAGCAGGTGAAGCAGTTCCTCTTTTGATTTCCCTCCCACTGGAAGCTGTCCGGCGCACTCAGCGGCAAATTTATCGAAGACGGCGTGTTGGAAGGACTCGTGGTTCGCAAGAAGGTCCGGGATGATCTCTCCTCTTACGATGAGGCGTCCTCCCACAACCGTGACGAGCGGAGTGTCCTTTGAAACCTCAGCCAGTGGGAGAGCCAGGTGCTGGTAATCGGGGCCGAGCATTTCCTTTGCAATCTCGATCGTTTCGTCAAGAGTGAGTTCGAGAAGTGTCGCGCATCGAAGGAGCCGACTCTCATCGACAGATTGCGCCAGCCTTCCATTGACATAGTCGCGGCCGCTCGGCCTGGTCGCGATCACCAGCTTTAACTTCTGAGTTCCGCGCCAGGTCGCCACAAGGTCAATCAGTTGGGCCAGATCCGGGTATCGATGGGCATCGTCCGCGATCAGCAACGTGTCTGCTTGCGGTATCTCGTTATCAGTGCCAGGATGCCAGGGACGTGATTCGCTCGTCCACAGGACGTTCCAGGCCGTCTTTCTACAAGACCACTCGCGGAGCAGCTTTGTTTTGCCGATGCCACCGCGGCCCGGCACCACGGCGATCAGCGATTCAGGAGCATCGAGGAAGCCGTCCAGCGCTTCGAGATGCGCTCGTCTGCCGCGGAATACCTGGTTGTAATCGAAGAGAAGGCCGGTCCCTTGCTCTCGGGCCGATGGAGTTTGCGCGAGGAACGTCCTGGGCGCGTCCTGCGACAGGTGCTGCTGGACCGTATCCTCGACAACGGTGAGGCGGTCTTCGATCACGTCCATGCGCTGAAGCAACCGCTCGGCGATGGTCAGATCCTCCTCAGTGATAGAGGGAGAACGCAGTTCTGCTTGAAGGCTTTCGGCCGTGAGTTCTTTCTTCCCCTTCTGACACAGCACGCGAAAGACGTACGCAAATAGGTGGGTAAAGGTGCGGGTGATAACGGCGGGTGATCGTCCCGGATGAATCTCGCTAAGGCGCCTGCAGGCATCAGCTTCGAACGCCTGAGGATCTCCAGTCCCCATCACCCACTCAAAGTCACGGATCAGAGTCGCAAGCGTCTCTGCCTTTGGGTCGGACACTATTGCCCTGAAGCTCTCCCATGCTGTTGCTGATACGCCTCTTGGCTTCTCGCGCGCCTTGAGGAGCTTTCGGATCTGCTCAATCGCTGTGAGTTGATCCTCGGCGCTGAACTGTCCTTGCCTCAGTGCTTCCCAGGTTTCGATACCAGGGGAAGGCCAATCCTGCTCACGTCCTGCCTTTGCCGTGGTCAGGAATCTGAACTTTAATACCTGTCCGGGATTGGAACTGCGATGACCGCAGAAGTTTGCAATCGCCTGAATCGTCTTTCTGCTTCTTAACGTGATTGGACGTGCCGGCTTATGCACTTGTTCTACGGTACGGTCGATCCCCGATGCATCCCTTTTCGTCTCCCGGCGGACAAGATCGATGTCTTCCCCCGCTTCAAGCTCAAGATGTTCTCCATCCGTGAGGTCGAGCCAGTGCAGGATCGTTACGTTCACCTGAAACACGAATCCGTCGATCGTGGGCTGCGCATCTCGTCCGGGTTGTATATTGAATTCCACTCGTGAAACTATGTGCCCTCGAAAGTATTGTCGCTCATTTCGAAGGAGCTGTTGCTCCAGCAACAGATGATCCGCATCTCTAGGCCGCCCACGCACGCAAGGAAGCGGGGTTGGTTGCCTGCCTACGATGTCGCTCGATTGCCCGACTCCTGCAATATTGCGCAATGGCTATGGGCGGATTTCAACCCCACATTGACCCCACAATACGGATTCCTCACCGTTCCAATCAGTGCCTTAGGCTGCCAGCCGTTCCGCGTAAGTCGTTGATATTACGTTGTTAAATGTTCTCTTAACCGACAGGTTGTAGGTTCAATTCCTACCGCGTCCACCAAATTCAAGAATGAAAAGTTCAGGGGCGCCACGAGTTCTACGCGTGCGGGGGCTGTGTCCTACGCGTGAGGGTGAGTGGGGATTTGTGCGGAGACGCGCACTGATCGGCAGGTCGGCGGACTCCGATCGCAGAGCGGCGCGTTGTAAGCTTTGAGCGATACTTCAATTGCATTCCCAGTGATTCTGAAAACCGATGACGCAGTGGGTCGCTTGCAAGGAGAACTGCCGAGATGGGCTACGACCTGTTTATCAGCTATTCGCGCAACGACGACCGGCAGGGGCGGATTACGGAGCTTGTCGAGCGGATCAAGCAGGACTTTGCCGGGTTTGCGGGGCGGGAGCTTGTGCCGTTTTTTGACAAGCATGAGATCCACGGGATGCAGGACTGGCGGCAGCGCATCTTGCAGGGGCTGCGCGAGTCGAGGCTGCTGCTGGCGTGCCTGTCGCCGACGTATCTCACGAGCGATTACTGCGAGTGGGAGATGGTGGAGTACCTGAAGTACGAGATCGGGCACCTGCACGGATTCAATGGGGTTGCGCCGATCTATTTTGTGCAGGTTCCGGGGTGGGAGGACAGGGACTTCGACAAGCGCTGCGCGGCGTGGGTGGCGGAGCTGAGGCGGCGGCAGAACTTCGATCTGCGGCCGTGGCACGAGCAGGGCGAGGCGGCGCTGCGCGAGGCGGCGGTCAGCGAGCGGATGACGGCGCTGAATCGGCAGATCGCCGGCATCATCCAGAGGGGCGAGCGGGCGGAGAAGAGCCTGGGCAATGTGGACGCGCACAATCCGCACTTCATCGGGCGGGGCGCGAACCTGAGGATGATGCGGGAGAACTTCGTGAAGCCGGGGCAGATCGGCGTGGTGACGGCGGTGAACGGCATCGGCGGGCTGGGCAAAACTGCGCTGGCCGTCGAGTATGCGCATGCCTTTGCCGACGAGTATGGCGGAGGGCGCTGGCAGGTGCGCTGCGCGGGCAAGGATGATCTGCGGCTGGCGCTCAGCGAACTGGCTACGCCGATGGGCTTTGAGTTTACGGACGACGAGAAGAAGAACCCCGACTTCGCGCTGGAGCGGACGCGGCGGGAGTTGAAGAAGCTGGCCGACGAGCATGAGCCGGGGCGGTGTTTGTTGCTGCTGGACAACGTGGACAGGCCGGCGCTGCTGGATCCGGCGATGGTGGCAAGGCTGGATGGGGGCGACTGGCTGCACATTCTGGCGACCACACGGCTGGGCGAAAACGAACTCTACGGCATACATAAGGACCGGTCGTTTCTGGCTGTGGACGAGCTGCCGGCGGACGATGCGCTGGCGCTGATCGAGAGCTACCAGCGCGATGGGCGGTTCAGGGGCGAGGCGGAGCGGGAGGCGGCGCAGGAGATTGTGAGGCTGCTGGGATGCTTTACGCTGGCGGTCGAGTCGGCTGCCGTGTATCTCGGACAGTATGCGAATGACGTTACTTGCGTGGGATTTCTGGCGCGGCTGAGGAAGGAGGGGCTGGAGGGGCTGGACACGGCGGCTGGGCAGAGCACGGAAGCGGTGTTGCACGGGGAGAAGAGCCTGAGCGCGACGCTGAAGCCGACGCTGGAGCGGTTGAGCGCGGCGGAGAGGCTGGCGCTGGAATTTGCCGCGCTGCTGCCGCCGGACCAGGTGGCGCTGCCGTGGCTGCGGGCGCTGGTGGCGAAGACATTTCCGGAGATGGAGCACGACGCAGAGCCGGGTTACCCCGACCCGTGGAAGACCCTGCTGCGCGGGTTGCTGAGCCAGCGGTTGTTGCAGGCCACCGACGTGGTGGACGAGGAGGGCCAGCCGCGGGTAGTGCGCGTTCACCGGCTGGTGCAGCAACTTGTGCTGCGCGATTGCGCGGGCTCGGAGCGCACGGCGCTTCAGCAGGTGGTGGATGCGTTGATTGTTGAACGCGACGCCGTCTTGGAAAATACCACTGACTGGGTCGAAGCCCGCTGGGAGCTCGAACCGCTCGCCGCGTTAGCCTGGCTGTGGGACGAGCGGAAGAATCCCCGGACGGCATGGCTGATGAACCAGGCCGGACAACGCTGGCACGCACTGGCGGAGTGGGGCCAGGCCGAGCCGTTGATGCGCCGCGCGCTCGAAATCGACGAGAAGAGCTACGGGCCGGAGCATCCTGAAGTGGCCACCGACCTCAACAACCTCGCCGGATTGCTCCTGGCCACCAACCGGCTGGCCGAGGCCGAGCCCATGTACCGCCGCGCGCTGGCGATCGACGAGAAGAACTACGGACCGGATCATCCTAACGTGGCCCGAGACCTCAACAACCTCGCCGGATTGCTCCGGGCCACCAACCGGCTGGCCGAGGCCGAGCCCATGTACCGCCGCGTTGTGAGCATCTTCGAAAAGAGTCTCGGTCCCGACCACCCGAATGTTGCAACGGCCCTCAACAACCTCGCCGGATTGCTCCGGGCCACCAACCGGCTGGCCGAGGCCGAGCCGCTAATGCGGCGGCATCTGGGGATATTCCTGAAGTTCACACGCGCAACTGGCCACCCACATCCGCACCTGCAAGATGCTGTGAACAACTATGCCGGCTTGCTCATGGAGATGGGCCGCAGCGAGGAGCAGATCCACGCCACGCTACGGGAGATGGCGCCGGAGTTCTTCGGCTGATTTGGCGTAGCCGGGTGATAGCGCGGCTGCGCCGCAGGCCCACGACGGTGGTGGTGGGGCGATTCGGTGAGCCATCGCCGCTATGTG
>Ga0182015_10000059_pt1 | contig 140289 bp, 146 predicted proteins | sample 712P3MmetaG_FD_120478 | JGI IMG/M metagenome (GOLD analysis project Ga0182015, IMG submission 120478) | Permafrost microbial communities from Stordalen Mire, Sweden - 712P3M metaG | ecosystem: Environmental > Terrestrial > Soil > Wetlands > Permafrost | place: Sweden: Stordalen | collected...
CCCCTATCTCCCTCTCATAGGCCATTGGGCGCGGGCCAGCAACGGCGGGTTCGAAACGGCGTCAGGCAGGCTTAATTGGGCGAGTGTACCGTGTTTGTTCCAAAAATCAAGTTCTTTCTTTGTTCCAGGTGAATCATTTTCACAGACCCCGAATCGAAGCCTCTGATTTTTTGAAATTTCTTCGCTCCGCCGCGCCCCCGCCGGCCAGGCGGAGCCCTGTCCGAAGTGGGCAGCTTTGGCTTTTGCCCCAGCGATATAATCCGGGCTCGACATAAAAACCGTGCCGGCAGGGCGCAATCAAAGGGAGAAATCCATGGCCAAGCGACTCGACCGCCGTCAATTCATTGCCGCCGGAGCCGCGACCGCGGCCGCCGCCAGCTTTCCCCTCCCCGCCTTCGCGCAGGCGAAACCCCTGCGCATCGGCCTCATGACCGTAAAGACCGGCGGGCTTGCGGCGGGCGGCGTCCATTTGGAGGAAGGCATCACGACCTTCCTCAAGGAAAAGAACTACACACTCGCCGGCCGCAAGGTTGAGCTCATCATGGCCGATACCGCCGGGGCCCCCGCCACCGCCAAGACCAAGGCGGGCGAATTGGTCGAGCGCGATCACGTCGATCTCATCATGGGGCCGCTTGCCGCCGCCGAATGGCTCGCCATCATGGATTACCTCGGCGAGAACAAGATACCGACCATGGGCTTCGGCGGTGCCGAGGACCTAACCCAACGCCACGCCAACCCCTACCAGGTGCGAACTTCCGACAGCTCGGCGCAATGCCTCTATCCGCTCGCCGATTACGCGGCGAAGACGATGGGGCTGAAACGCGCCATCACCGCTGGCGACGATTTCGCCTTCGGCTACGAGCAGGTCGGCGGCTTCCAGAAGGTGTTCGAGGGTGCCGGAGGCACTGTCGTGAAAAAGCTGTGGTCGCCCTTCAATACGCCCGACTACACGCCCTACCTCGCGCAGATCGACCCGAAGGACGCCGATTGCGTGATCGAGGTCTATGCCGGCGCCAACCCGGTCAAATTCACCCGGCAATATGCGGATCAAGGGCTGAAGCTGCCGCTCCTCGGCGGCTCGACCGCGGCCGATGACAGCATCATGCGCAATTACGGCGACGAGGCTTTGGGGCTCATCAACGCCATCCCCTACACCCTCGACCTCAATGCCGACGCCAATCACCGCTTCATCGCGGCGATGCAAAAGAATTACGGCGCCGATATTCCGATCGGGTTTTATGCCGCGGCACTCTACGTCAACGGCCAGATCCTCGAAGCAGCACTCCAGAAGACCGGGGGCAAAACCGACAACCCGGAAGCGCTGGTGAAGGCGATCCGAGGCGTGAGGCTAAACGATACACCGCGCGGCCCGGTCAGCTTCGATGACATGGGCAATATCGTCTGCACGGTCTATATCCGCCGCGTCGAGAAAAAGAACGGCAAGCTCGTCAATACGACTATCAAGACCTATCCCAATGTGAGCCAGTTCTGGACTTTCGACGAGAAAGCCTTCCTCGCTGAGCCGGTCTTCTCGCGCGACTATCCACCGATGAAGTCGTAAAGATCGAGCGCGACTAGGCCTTCTCGTCCAGCAAGACCTCTTTGACCTTGCCGGCAAGCTGCTTCAGCGAGAAGGGCTTGGGCAAGAAATGGATGTCGCGCTCATCGCCGAGGCGCTTTCTGAATGAATCCTCGGTATAGCCCGAGATGAAGATGACCTTCATGTCGGGATGGGTCGAGCGCAGCTCCTTCACCAGGGTCGGCCCATCCATCTTGGGCATGACCACGTCGGTGACGACGAGATCGATGCGCTCGTCGCCCTTGGCCAGGATGGCGAGCGCCGCCTCGCCCGAGGGCGCCTCGATGACGCGGTAGCCCTTGTTCTTCAAGGCGCGCGACGAGAACATGCGCACCGGATCCTCGTCCTCGACCAGCAGCACGGTGCCCGAACCGGTGAGGTCTTTCTGCGGCGCTTGCGCCTCGGCAAGCTCGGAGCGCGTCGCGTCCGCCACCGCGGCGCCATGATGGCGCGGCAGGAAGATCGAGAATGTGGCGCCCTTGTCCGGTGCTGAGTCGACGAAAACAAAGCCGCCGGTTTGCTTGACGATGCCGTAAACGGTCGAGAGGCCAAGCCCGGTGCCGTGACCCAATTCCTTCGTCGAGAAGAACGGCTCGAAGATGCGCGACTGGTTCTCAAGCGGGATGCCGATCCCCGTATCGCTCACTTCAATCAGCACATAATCGCCCGCCGGCATGATCTCGTGGCCGCGGCGCTGATCGGAATCGCTGGCGACGTTGGATGTCTTGATCGTCAGCGTGCCGCCGCCTTTCGCCATCGCGTCGCGCGCATTGACCGCCAGATTGATAATCACTTGTTCAAGTTGTCCCTGATCGACCTTGACCAGCCCGAGCTCGCGGGCGTGCTCGACCTTCAACTCGATATTCTCGCCGATCAGGCGGCGCAACAGATGCGAGAGCTCGGCCAGCACGTCGGTGACGGCGAGGATGCGCGGCTGCAAGGTCTGCTGGCGCGAGAAGGCCAGTAGCTGGCGCACGAGATTGGCGGCGCGCTTGGCGTTCTGCTCGATCTGCTTGATGTCGGCGAAGGAGGGATCGCCCGGCCGGAAGCGCAGCAGCAGCAGATCGCAAAAGCCGATCATCGCGGTGAGCAGATTGTTGAAATCGTGCGCGACGCCGCCGGCCAGCTGCCCGACCGCCTGCATCTTCTGCGACTGGCTGAACTGCGCCTGGAGATTCTTCTGCTCGGTGGTGTCGATGAAATGGAGGATGAAGCCGGCGTCGCTTTCGCCGGCGTCGGCGCCCTCGCCGCCCAAGCGCGAGATGAAGAGCGCCGCCGATTTTCCCGACGACCCGGCAAGACGCACCTCGACGGTATCGGCGACGTTTTTTCCCTCGGCGGCGGCGGAGAGCCGCGCCCAGGCAGCGGCCTGATCCTCGGGATGGAGGAATCCGAGCAACGGCTTGCCGGTGATGTCTTCTGGAGCGAGACCCACCAGCGCGCAGAGCGCGTCATTCGCCTCGCCGATGCGGCCCTCGCGATCCATCAGGGCGATGCCGACCGGCGCGTTGGCGAAGAAGCGGCGGAAGCGCTGGCGCGACAGGCGCAGCTGCTCTTCCCATTCGCGCTCCGGCGTCAGGTCGCGCACCACCGAGCGGGTGCGCAGCGTGTCGCCGACGCGCACGACGCTTTGCGTGATGAGGGCCGGGATGAGGTGCCCGTCACGCGCCTTCAAGACGATCTGGCCGCGCTGCTCGCCATCAGCGAAGGGCGCGTGCGGCGGGCTGCCGGTCGGCGGCGCCTCGTCGAGGAAATCGGTGAGCTTGGCGCCGCGATCGACCAGATCGTTGGCGGGCACACCGAGCCAGCCCGCCAGCGCGGCGTTGACGAAGAGGAAGCGGCCGGCGCCGTCGACGGAATAGAATCCGACCGGCGCGTTGTCGAGGAAGTCGGCGAGCTTCATGCGCTCGTCGCGCAACATCTGCTCGACCTCGTAGCGCGCGGTGATGTCCTCGAAGCTCCAGAGAGTGTAGCCGGGCCGGCCGCTGAGCGGCGAGACCGCGAGGTTGAACCAGGCGCCGACGCCGTCCGGGTGGCGGATGGAGACAAGACTCTGCGCATTGCCGTCGCGCCGCGCGGTGTCGCGCAAAGCCGCGAGATCGATGGCATAGCCCGAACGCCCGGCCCGCGTCGTCAGAGCGGCGATCGGTGATCCAGCCAGTCCCGGAAAAAACTTATGGAACGCCTTGTTGGCATGCGCCATCGCGCCGTCCGGCGCCAGGATGAGATGCGCGTTGGCCGACGCCTCGAGCGCCTGGCTCATCAGATCGATGCGGCTCGACATGATGGAATGGAGCTGGCGGGCGACGACGCTGGCGACGCCGGCACCGAGTGCCAAAGTCGCGAAGATCACCGCCGCCGGGCGCAGGAAGGGATGATCGAAGAGATGGAACACCATCAGCGTGGTCGAGCCGACCGCGACGATGGAGAAGACGACCGAGATCAACCCGAGGCCGCGCGTCCAATTGGCGACGCTTCCAGTCACCGCATCGTCCGACGCGGTGAAAGCCGTGTGCTCGGCGCGCACCGCCGCGTCGCGCTTGGCGCGATCGCCAGGATATGAGACGTCCATCAGCATGGAGGTCTAGCACAAAACCGCCGCGCTGCTTGGCGCGACGCCGCCGCAAAATCCGGCATGGGCTTTCCCCTCGAGTCCCTGGATGAGACTCGGCGGGAATTGGTTAAGAAAGTGTTAAGACGATTCGGAGCGGTGTTGCTGGCTCGACTCGGGATGATACGTCTCTCCCCACCATTGTCATGGCCGGGACATTCACCGGACAAAGCCCAAGGACGGCCATGACAGCAAGGGGGATCGGCGCGAGCCTCGGGACGAGTCGCGATAACATCCAGAAATATATTCTAATCTATTCTTTTTATTGCTTCTTTGCGACCGCTAACGAAGCGGATCAATCGTCGCGGTGAGTGCGCTCCATGCGCTCGTGGCGCTCCTGCGATTCGAGCGACAATGTCGCGATCGGCCGGGCATCGAGCCGACGCACGCCGATCGGCTCGTCGGTCTCCTCGCAATAGCCGTAGGTGCCGTCCTCGATTCGCATCAGCGCCTCGTCGATCTTGGCGATCAGCTTGCGCTCGCGGTCGCGGGTGCGGAGCTCGAGCGCGCGCTCGGTCTCGAGCGAGGCGCGGTCGGCGAGATCGGGCTCGGCCAGGCTGACGTCCTTGAGCTGCTTCAAGGTCTCGTTCGATTCCGCCAGCAGCTCCTCGCGCCAGCGCAACAGCTTCTGGCGGAAATATTCGCGCTGGCGGGGGTTCATGAAGTCTTCGTCGTCCGTGGGACGATAATCGAGCATCGAACGCTGCCGCATGACAAAACTCCGCACGCCCCAACCGACCTCAAGCGGCGCGGATTATATGAATCGAGGCGGGGCGCTTCAAGCCCCGTAAGCGCTTGTCCGACAACGATTTTCAGGAATGTTATAGTTTGTGGGCGGGCGGCAGGGTAACCCCGGGGCCGGGATCGAGGGTGACCCCGGCTGACGCGGCGGACGGATTGGTGGCAATCGCGCCCTCTTCGAGCTGGATCAGCTGCTTTGCCGATTTGAGCGCGCGGTAGAATTGGTCCTCGTCGAGCAGGCGGCGGATATCGGCCACCACCCCCGCCGCCTCGGGCTTGGCTTGACGATACTCAGCCAAAAGACGGTCGATCTGACCGAAAAATTGGTCGGCCTTGCCGGCGAAAAGATACTGGCACTGGATGGCGAAATAGATCCTCCGCGCCGGGGTATTCGCCTTGTCTTCGGCGATAATATCCTTCTCGCGCAGCAATGCCGCGTTGGTATGGATAAGAATCTTGGCGACCGGACCGGAATTCTCGATCACGACGCCATTGAGGATGAGTTTTTCGCGCGGCTTCAGGTTGATGGTGAGCGGCATTCTACTGCCCGGACGAGTTGGACCCCTCACCCGATGTTTTAATCGCCAAGCTTTAGCATTGCGTTAAGTGCTGCCGCGCGGCTTCAGCCGGAAAAGCCCATTCGAACAGTCCGAAACATGGGCTTTTTAGCTAAATTCGCCAGTGACTTAGCTGAGGCGCTTTAGGGCTTTTTTAAATCGGCACCGGTAGATTGCCGATCATGCAAACGCGATTTTCCTCGTCCCTGAGCGCCGCCACTACTGCCGCCCGTCCGGCGGTTGCCCCGGCCGAAACCGAAACCGACGCCGAATGGCTCGTCGATATCGGACCAGTGCTGTCGCTCGACAGCCTGCCGGCGCCGGAGACCAAGCGCTGGGTCATCCGCCGAAAGGCGGTGGTCGTCGCCGCGGTGCGCGCCGGCGTCATCAGCCTCGAGGATGCCTGCCGCCGCTACACGCTCTCGATCGAGGAATTCCTCGCCTGGCAGCGTCTGGTCGACAGTCACGGCCTGCCGGGATTGCGCGTCACCCGCCTGCAGGATTACCGCAGCCTCAACGCCGCCACGCCGCGGCGCTAAGCCCAGGCGAGCCTCGCTCACCGGCTTAAGCACTCTTTCACCCCGCTTCGACCCGGGCCGTTTCGCCCGGAGAATTTGTGCGACCATGCGGCTAGACCGCGGAAACGAGGGGATGACGAGATGGAAGCGATGATCCTCGCCGTCGTCGAACACCGCATGAATTTCGACGCGTTGGTGAGTTGGTTTCGCGAGCGTCTCGTCCAGGTTAGATAGGACTATTGGGTAGCCCTAAGCGGGCGTGATGTTGCGCGCGGAGATCGCCGTCATGATCAGCGAGACGCCGAAGAAGATCATATTGATGCCGACAAAGAGGCCGATCACCCAGGTCGCGGTACTGGGCCAGCCCGCCCAGATCAGATAGGCCAAGCCCAGATTCACGATTCCGCTGAACAGCGTCCACGACCAGTTGTTCAGATGCCGGCGAAAATCGAGCGCGATGAAGATCGCGGCGATGCCCTCGACGACGAAGAACACTGTCATCACGAAGGTGAGCGTGATGACACCGGTGCCGGGCCGCGCGATCAAGACCAATCCCAGCGCCATAGACAGCACGCCGTTCAACATCGACCACCAGAATCCCGGCATGTGGCGGCGGCGGAAAATCGTCACCACGCGCAGGAAGCCGCCGACGATGAGAAGCCAGCCGAGCAGCAGCTCGATCTCGAGGGTCGAGATGTTGGGCACCGCGACGGCGATCATGCCGAGCACGACCATGATGATGCCCTGGACGAGAAAGAATTTCCAATGCGCGTGGATGGTCGCCAAAACCTGGTGGCGGATCGCTTCGAAATTCGGCGTGGTCTCGATGCTCATGCTCGCCCTCGCTACGCCTGCGCGGATTGCGCGGCGCGGAGTGTGGCATGTCCGGAATGGTTCGGATAGACGGCCGCGCGGCCGGCATTGAGGTCAGCTAGATTCCGCGGCGGCGGCGCTGCTGCTCGGCGCGGGCGGCGGCCGCGATCTCGTGGCGGCGCACGCCGTAATAGGCCTCGCTCAGGCCCTCGCGGACTCGGCGATGCTCGGCCTCGATCCCGGCGAGGGATTGCTCGATGCGGGCGCGGCGCTCGGCCAGGGCGCGATTGGCAACGGCATTAGCCGGCGTATCGGGCAGCGCTTCGGCGATGCGCTGCTCGGCGTCGATGCGGTCGCGCTCGTGGCGAAGCTTAGCCGAGAGCTGCTCCAGATCGGCGATCTCGCGCCGGCGCTCCTCGAGCTGGCGGCGCAGACCCTGGGTCGCATGCTCGGCGGTCTTGGTTTTCATGCGCGGATGCCCCGCCATGCAGCGACTCGAGTCGCGCCGGAAACGACAAGCCAGCGGGTGCTGGTAAGGTTAGCGATCACTGAAAAAACTCATATGTCTCAAGTGCTTGCCCGAAAAGCGGAGAGCGCTTCGGTCGGCGCATCATGCACCAACGCGCTTAAGCGCCGGTTAACTCAATGATTTCAATAATTTGCAAGGCAGTTTTGGGCGACGCCGCGCCGTCCCCGTCTCATCTTAGGGTTCAGGTAGGGTAAAAATAATGCATCGGCAAAGGCGAAATTAACCAGCCGTTAACTTAGTTTGGTAATCATCGTTAAAGTTGAATATCATCTTGTAGCCCGTCGGGGGAGAGCGACATGCGCGTTTTGCTGATTGAGGATGATTCGGCCACCGCGGCCAGCATCGAGATGATGCTTAAGAGCGAGAGCTTCATCTGCGACACCACCGATCTGGGCGAGGACGGCCTCGAGATCGGCAAACTTTACGACTACGACATCATCGTCTTGGATCTCATGCTGCCGGATATCGACGGCTACGAGGTGCTGCGCCGGCTGCGTGCCGCGCGCGTGCGTACGCCGATCCTGATCCTGTCGGGCATGGCCGAGCTCGATAACAAGATCAAGGGTCTGGGATTCGGCGCCGACGATTTCCTGGCGAAGCCGTTCGACCGCCGCGAGCTAATTGCCCGCATTCAGGCGATCGTGCGCCGCGCCAAGGGTCATTCTGAATCGGTGATCCGCACCGGCAAGCTCTCGGTCAATCTCGACAGCCGCACCGTCGAGGCCGATGGCGCGCCGCTCCACCTCACCGGCAAGGAATACGGCATCCTCGAATTGCTGAGCTTACGCAAGGGCACGACGCTGACCAAGGAGATGTTCCTCAATCATCTCTATGGCGGCATGGACGAACCCGAGCTCAAGATCATCGACGTCTTCGTCTGCAAGCTCAGAAAGAAGCTGTCGGTCTCGACCGGCGGCGACAATTACATCGAGACGGTTTGGGGCCGCGGCTATGTGCTGCGCGATCCGCCGGCGGCAGAAGTGACCGCGGCAGAGCCCCTCAAGGTCGCGGCGTCCGCCAAGGCCTGAGCACGACGGCGGCATAGAACGTGCCGCCGCTTTGCTCTGCAGGTCTTCGACCGGTGGGGCCTGGAACGGGCTAAAGCAAACCCTTTAAGTGGGGGAAGACCAGCGGCGGCATCTTCGGGTGCCGCCGCTTCTATATATTCTCTTTGATTCGCACGACGCCTGGCCGCTTCGCGTTGATATCGAACTCACTTGTCGTCATCCTGAGCGTAGTCGAAGGACGCGAGATTTCGATATAGCGCGCGGCGTGATGCGAAAGCGGCTGCATGACCGTAGTGCGCCCTTCGACTACGCTCAGGTTGAGACGAGAACGAGAACGGCATCCCGGCCGATCGCTTCGAGGCCGATACGAAAACCTTACGCAATCGTAAACACCGCCCGGCCGGGATCGGGTTGGGTCAGCGTGAGCTTGGCGCCAAGCTTCGCCGCCATGCGCGATGTGAAATAGGCGTGGATAGTGCGCCCAGTGAGCGCCGCGACATCCGCCCCCTCGCCCAGCGCCGCCTTCAACTCCAGCGTCAGATTGATGGTCTCACCGGTCGCCATCGCAGTAATTTTTTTTTTGCCAGCGCTCGCCAGCACGATTTTGCCGCCGCGCGGAAGAATCTCGGCAGCGACGAGTGCGAGGTTGCAGCCAAGCTTCTGCCATTCGGGCGTCAGCGCCGAGAGATCATCGGGCCATTCGGCGCTGATCTTGCCGCCTTCGAGGATTCCGGCGACCAGTGTCTTGGCATCGGGCGCGCCGCCGCCGGCACCGCCGGCGCCATAGGCGAAACGGTAGAATTGCAGCCGCTGGCCGGCGCGCTTGGCGCTTTGCGCGATGAGGCCCATCGCCTCCTTGACGAAATCGCTATCCTCCTCCCCTATCAGCTCGACGCCATTGTTGATGGCGCCGACCGGGCTGATCAGCTCGTGGCAGAGGCGCGAGGAGAGCAGTTCGAGAACGCGGAATTCGAGTTGCATCGCGCTATAATGCCGAGGATTTGCGGCGAGAAACAACCGGAGCGGCGATGAATCAGCGACTCGTCCCTGGCATGCGCGTGCGCCACCCCGCCGAGCCGGGCTGGGGCATCGGCCAGGTGCAATCGGCGATCGGCGCGCGCGTCACGGTGAATTTCGAGCATGCTGGCAAGCAGCTCATCAACGCGGGTGTCGTGATCCTGGAGCCGGTGGCGGACGATCCGGCGGAGTTTCCTATTTTGCGAACTTAATACTTATCGCCCGCAATTCATCGAGGGTTGGCATCGGCCAAATTTCCTCTCTGTAGCATAAGCGGGCATGCGGCTTTCCGCTATCCGAGCGTAATGCTACCGTCAAGCGTTCCTCGTTATCGGGGAATGCCGATTAAGAGGAACACGATGATAAGATTCGCCGGAACCAGCCTAGCCGCCTTCGCGATCGCGGTCCTCCTGAACTCCTGTTGCATGCCGGCGCCTTCACCCGATTATGCCGCGCTACTCGCGGCGCCCGACCGGACCGACGCCGATAGGCAGAACGACGCCCGGCGCCAGGCGGCAAAGCTCCTGGCCTTCACCGGCGTGCGGCCGGGCTGGATGGTGCTCGATATGGCAGCCGGCGCCGGCTACAGCACCGAATTGATGGCGCGCGCCGTGGCACCCGGCGGGGTCGTCTACGGACAGAACCCGCCTGGCACCATGCCGCGCGCCGTCGATGCGTTCAGCGCGCGCATGCAGCGCCCGGCAATGAAGAATGTGATCGACGACCGGCGCGCATTCGACGATCCGGTGCCGGCGAACGTCACCGATCTTGACCTCGTCACCTTCTTTTTCGGCTATCACGACACGACCTACTTGCCGGTCGACCGCGCCAAGATGGACAAGGCGCTGTTCAACGCGCTGAAACCGGGTGGCTACCTCGTGGTCGCCGATTACGCCGCGCTGCCCGGGGCGCCAGTCACGACGGGCAAGAGCTTCCATCGGCTAGACGAAAACATCGAGAAGAGCGAGATCGAGGCGGCCGGGTTCAAGCTGGTGGACGAGGGAAATTTCCTCCGCAATCCGAACGACACGCACGACTTCGTGATCTTCCATTCGAAGATCCCGATCGACAGCTTTGTCATCAAGTTTCAGAAACCGAACTGAAACTCACCTCTGATCCGCCAGAGCGGTGATGCGCTCCGCCTCGGCCAAATCCTCCGGCGCGTTGGCGTTGAAGAAGGGATCGTAGGGCGTCGTCGCAAACTCGACCGTTATCAGGCGATAGAGTCCGGTGAAGAGATCGACCTTGTGCAGCCCGCCCGCCAGCGCCGCGCGCAGATCGGCGCGCAAGCTGAGCGGCCAGAGGCCGAACACCGGGTGAGCGCGCCCGCCCGAAGCGGCGCAGGCGAGATCGTGCTTGCCGTCGCTCACTACCGCCGCCAAACGCGCGACGAGATCCACGGGCAAAAACGGCGCGTCAGTGGCGAAGCTGGCGACATGGGTCGCATCGAGCATGGTCTCGGCCGCCCAATCGAGCCCGGCCAGCACGCCGGCCAGGGGCCCGGCGAAATCGCCGATACTGTCGGTCACCACCGGTAATCCATATGGGGCAAAGCGCACTGGGTCGCCATTGGCGTTGAGAGCGAGCGCCGCGACTTGGGGCTTGGATCGTGCGATGACGCGCTCGAGGATGGTCTTGCCACCCAATGTTCGGAGAGTCTTGTCGCCGCCGCCCATGCGGCGCGACAGCCCGCCCGCCAGCAGCACGCCCGCAATTTTCATGATGCGATGGTCACGCGTCCTCGGAGATCGACGCCTTACGCTGGAGGCGCGGGCTCTCCGCCTCGACCAGACTACCGTCGTCGTCGAAAACGATGCGGCTCTCGCCGGCGAGTGCCACAAAGCGCTTGCCCTTGGCGCGGCCGATTAAGGTGAGGTTCGCCTTGCGCGCCAGCTCGACGCCCCAGGCGGTGAAGCCCGAGCGCGAGATCAATATAGGAATCCGCATCTGCACCGTCTTGATCACCATCTCGGAAGTCAGCCGCCCGGTGGTGTAGAAGATCTTGCCCTTGGGCGAGATTTTGTTGAGCCGCATATAGCCGGCGATCTTGTCGATGGCGTTGTGGCGACCGACGTCCTCCATGTAAACCAGCGGTCGGTCCTCCTCGCACAGCACGCAGCCATGGATGGCGCCCGCCGCGAGGTAAAGGCTCGGGCTCATATTAATCTTTTTTGCGAGGGCATAGAGCCACGAGGTCTTGAGCCGCGCCTTGGGATCGAGCTTGACCTCGTCGAAGCGCTCCATCAGATCGCCGAACACGGTGCCCTGGGCGCAGCCCGAGGTGAGAGTCTTCTTGCGCAGCTTCTTCTCGTAATCGGTCTTGCGCTTGGTGCGCACCACTACGGTCTCGAGCTCCTCGTCGTAATCGATCGCCGTCACCACATCGTCGAGCCGCAGCATGTTCTGGTTAGCGAGATAGCCGATGGCGAGGAAATCCGGGTGGTCGCCGACCGTCATCATGGTGACGATCTCCTGCCCGTTCAAAAACAAGGTCAGCGGACGCTCGATCACAACCCGCGTCTCGATTCGGGCACCGTCCTGGTCGAGGCCCGGTAACACCCGCGTGAGGCGCGGGTCATCGGGGTTGGGGCGGAGGGTGAACTCCTTCATACTCGCAATCATGACCCCGCCCCGGCTGGGCGGCAAGGCTAGGCATCGTCACGCCTGCCGCGACAAAATAAGGGAAGCCCTATGAGTTTTTACCCCTTCGAGCTCGTCCTCGCCGGCGTTCTGGCGGCGGCGGCGCCCATCGCCTGGGCGGCCGGACCGGATTGGTCGAAGGCGATCACCGTCTCGATGGTGATGAGCGAATACCAATTCACCCCCGACCATCTGAGCTTCGAGCGCGGCAAGCCCTACCGGCTCCATCTGGCGAATGCGGGCAGGGAGTTGCACGAGATCGACGCGCCCGAATTCTTCAAGACGATTACCCCGGCCGATACCACCATGCTGGTGCGCGAAGGCCAGGAGATCGACGTCGAGCCGGGCCAGCAGGCCGATTTCCTCTTCGTGCCCAACGCCACCGGGCAATTCCCCTTCGAATGCGAGGATCACGTCGAATTCGGCATGACCGGCTCGATCGCGGTCAAATAAGAGCTTCTATTCCCTCTCCCTTCGTCACCATCGCGAAAGCGGGGCCCAGGCAGCCACACGATATGCTGCCCTGGATTCCCGCTTACGCGAGAATGACGGTTGAAGGTAAACTCGACCGTGTCCTAAGCCTTTGAAACTGTGGGGCGGCCGGCCCTGTTTAGGGGGCGAGATTTTTCTCCGGCGGCGCTATTCTGCCCTTCCCATATCAGTCCCATGACCATGATCGATCCCTTCGGCCGCTCCATTTCCTACCTACGCGTCTCGGTGACGGATCGCTGCGACTTCCGCTGCATCTATTGCATGTCGGAGGATATGAGCTTTCTGCCGAAGGCCGAGGTGCTGACGCTGGAGGAGCTCGATCGCACCTGCGGCGCCTTCATCGATCTCGGCGTCAAAAAGCTGCGGCTAACCGGCGGCGAGCCGCTGGTGCGGCGCAACGTGATGAGCCTGGTGCGTGCGCTCGGCGCCCGGGTCAAAGCCGGTACGCTTGACGAGCTGACGCTGACCACCAACGGCAGCCAGCTCGCACGCTTCGCCGTTGAGTTGAAGGATGCCGGGGTCGAGCGGATCAACGTCTCGCTCGACACGCTCGATTCCGATAAATTCGCCAAGATCACCCGCTGGGGCAAGCTCGCCCAGGTGATGGAGGGGCTCTCAGCGGCCAAGGCCGCCGGGCTCACGGTCAAGATCAACACCGTCGCCTTGAAGGGCGTCAATGAGGACGAGTTCGACCATCTTGTCGCCTGGTGCGGCGAGCAGGGCTTCGATCTCACTTTCATCGAGGTGATGCCGATGGGCGAGCTCGGCGCCGGCGCCCGGCTCGATCAATATCTGCCGCTCTCGCTGGTGCTCGCCAAGCTTCGGCAACGCTGGACTCTCGAGGAGAGCTATTATTCCAGCGGCGGGCCGGCGCGCTACGCCAATGTGCGCGAGACCGGGCGCAAATTGGGCTTCATCACTCCGCTCACCCATAATTTCTGCGAGAGCTGCAACCGCGTGCGGCTCACTTGCACCGGCACGCTCTATATGTGCCTCGGCCAGGAAGATGCCGCCGATCTGCGCGCGCCATTGCGTCAGTCGGAGACCAACGAATCCCTGGAGAAAGCGATCCGCACCGCGATCGCGCGCAAGCCCAAGGGCCATGATTTCATCATCGAGCGCGGGCGCGGCGAGGTTTCGGTGCCGCGCCATATGAGCGTGACCGGCGGCTAAGCAGAGTCCCGTGACCGAATACCGCTCCATCGCCTTCGTCGCCAGCGAAGTGCCTCAGGCGCAGGACGCGCTGCGCGAGCTCAATTCGCGCTATGGCGGCGTCGAGCCGGAAAAAGCCGACGTGATCATCGCGCTAGGCGGCGACGGCTTCATGCTGGAGACGCTGCACCGCTATCTCCACCGGCAAGTGCCCTTTTACGGCATGCATCGCGGCAGCGTCGGCTTCCTGATGAACGGCTACGGCGCCTCGGCGCTGAAGGAGCGCCTCGCCCGCGCGCAATCGGTTACCATCCATCCGCTGGCGATGGAGGCGCAGGACGCGCATGGCACGACCCACCGCGCGCTCGCCATCAACGAGGTCTCGCTCACTCGCCAGGGCCGTCAGGCGGCGAAGATCCGCATCAGCGTCGACAGCATCGTGCGTCTCGACGAGCTGATGGCGGATGGCGTGCTGCTGGCGACGCCGGTCGGCAGCACCGCCTATAACCTCTCGGCGCATGGGCCGATCATTCCCTTGAAGGCCGAGATCATGGCGCTGACCCCGGTCAGCGCCTTCCGGCCGCGGCGCTGGCGCGGCGCGCTGCTGCCGCAGGCGGCCAAGGTGCGCTTCGACACAATCGAGGCCGATAAGCGCCCGCTAAGCGCCACCGCCGATTACACCGAGGTGCGCGACGTGCTCTCGGTCGAGATGCGCCAGGACCGCGACAGCACGCTCACCCTGCTGTTCGATCCCGAGCAGAATCTCGATGAGCGGGTGCTGAAGGAACAGTTTTTGTCATAAAAGCCGGGCGTCCTCACGCCAGCGTGATCGCCGGGCGCGCGACATGATCGTAAAATCGGCGCATAAAGCGCCACGCGACCATCCGGGAGGAATTCCATGACCAAGCGCGCCGATACCCTCGCTTTCACCCGCCGCCAGCTCATCGCCGCCGGCTCCGCCGCGGCGCTGGCCGCCTCGCTGCCCGGCGCCGCATTCGCGCAAACCGTCCAGAAGCTCAAGATCGGCGTGATCGGCGCCGGCCATATCGGCGGCACGGTGGGCGGGCTCTGGATCAAGGCGGCCCATCCGGTGATGTTCGCGACGCGCAATCCCGCCGAGCTGAAGGACATGGTGGCGGGGCTCGGCTCGCTGGCCAGTGCCGGCACCGACGCGCAGGCGATCGCCTATGGCGACGTCGTCTTCATCGCCATCCCCTACGGCGCGCTGCCGCAATTCGCCCAGGAAAACGGCGCCACGCTGAAGGGCAAGATCGTGCTCGATGCCGAGAACGTCAATGCCGGCCGCGACGGTCAGGCGCTCGCCGACGAGGTCGCGGCCAATGGCGTCGGCATCACCTCGCAGAAATACCTGGCCGGGGCGCATGTGGTGCGCGCCTTCAACACGCTCGGTTATCACATCCTCGCCGACGCGGCGAACCGGGCCCCGCCGCGCCTCGCAATCCCGATCGCCGGCGACAACCACCGCGCGGTCCATGTCGCGGCGCATCTCGTGCGCGACGCGGGATTCGATCCGGTGATCGTGGGCGGCCTCGCCAGCGCGAGCCGGTTCCAGACCGGCGGTCCCGGCTATGGCCAGAACGTCACCGCGCCCGAGCTCAAGAAGATTCTCGGCCTGAAGCCCTAACCCATGGCGGACAAGGCGGCGCGATACCACCGCTGGATCGCGCGCGCGGTGCCGGTGACGCCTGCCGAGCTCGGCGCCACCATCTGGTCCTTCGCCTATTTCTTTACTCTGCTAGCGGGGTACTACGTGCTGCGGCCGTTGCGCGACCAGATGGGCATCGCCGGTGGTGTGCGCAATTTGCCCTGGATGTTCACCGCGACGTTCCTCGTCCTGCTCGCGGCGCAACCGCTTTACGGCATGTTGGTCGCCAAGGTGCCGCGCGCGAAATTTATCCCCCTCATCTACCATTTCTTCGTCGCGAACCTCGCCATCTTCTGGCTGCTGCTGACCTTCGACATCGAGCCGGTCATCGTCGCGCGGGTGTTTTTTGTCTGGGTCAGCGTCTTCAGCCTTTTCGCCGTCGCGGTGTTCTGGTCGTTCATGGCCGATCTCTTCACCGCCGAGCAGGGCAAGCGCCTGTTCGGCTTCATCGGCGCCGGCGGCACGGCGGGCGCGCTGTTCGGGCCCGTCATCACCATCGGCCTCTCGGTGCCGCTCGGGCCGGTCAATCTCTTGATTGCCGCGGCGATCTTTCTCGAATTCGCCGTCTACTGCATTCACCGGCTCGAGCGCGCGGCGCTCAGCCATGGCGGGGCTGCGCCATCGGACGATAAGCGCATTGGCGGCAATGCCTTTGCAGCATTGTTCGAGCTGGCGCGCTCGCCCTACCTGCTCGGCATCGCGCTCTGGGTCAGCCTGCTCTCTTTCGGCGGCACCATCGTCTACCTCGAACAGGCCAATATCGTAGCATCCACCATCCACGACCGCGCGGTGCAGACGCAGCTTTTCGCCGGCATCGACCTCGCGGTCGGGCTCATCGCGCTGGCGATCCAGGTTTTCGCCACCGGCAAGTTCCTGAAGCGCTTCGGCACCGGCGTTTCGGCGGCGGCGCTGCCCGCGCTCTACGTGCTGGGCTTCGCCGTGCTGGCGGTGCTGCCCATGCTGGCGGTGGTGGTGGGCTTACAGGTGCTGCAGCGGGTGATGAATTTCGCCATCGCCAACCCGGCGCGCCAGGTCTTCTTCACCGTGGTCAGCCGCGAGGAGAAGTACAAGGCGAAGAACGCGATCGACGTGGTTGTGTTCCGTGGCTCCGACGCGCTCTATGGCGGGATATTCGACGGTTTGCAGTTCATCGGCATGAAGCTAGCCATGATCGCCGCCTGCGCGGTGCCGGTGGCGCTGGGCTGGACAGTGCTGTCGCTGGCGCTCGGCCGCAACCAGGAACGCCGCGCCGCGAAGCTGCGTTGACAAGATGGAGGCCGCGATGAATGGAGACCACGGCGGATCGTCGATGACGCGGCGGCGCCTCGGCGCGCTGGCAGCCGGGCTGAGCGTCGCGTCGCTGCTGCCGCGCGGCGTCAAAGCGCAGCGTGCTACGGACGCGCTGATCACCCGCCAGATCCCATCGAGCGGCGAGCGACTGCCGGCGGTCGGGCTCGGCACCGCCTCGATCTTCGACAGCGACAATGCCACGACCCGCCAGGCAGCTGGCGCGGTGGTAGCGGCGCTGACCGACGGCGGCGGCAAGCTCATCGACACCGCCTCGACCTATGGCGATGCCGAGAGCGTGCTGGGCGCGGTTCTTCCGCCCACCGATCGTGCGAAGTTCTTTCTGGCCTCGAAGGTGGAATCGCCTGCCGCGGCCGAGCTGCGCCGTTCCTTGACGCGGCTGAAGATCGCCCAGCTCGATCTCTTGCAGCTCCACAATGTCCGCGATGCCGGCCAATCGCTGGCGCAGTTCCGCGACTGGAAGTCGCAAGGCCTCTGCCGCTATACCGGCATCACCTCGACCTATCACGGCGATTTTGCCGCGGTGGAAGCCGTACTGATTCGCGAGAAGCCCGATTTCGTGCAGATCGATTATTCAATCGACAACCGCGTGGCCGAGCAACGCATCTTGCCGGCGGCGGCGGACGCCAAGGCGGCGGTGCTGACAGCATTGCCCTTCGGCCGCGGGCGTCTCTTCCGCGCGGTGAAGGGAAAGCCGCTGCCCGATTGGGCGAAGGATTTCGACGCGCAAAGCTGGGCGCAGTTCTTCCTGAAATTCCTCCTGGGCGATCCGCGCATCACCGCCGTCATCCCGGGCACCGCCGATCCCGCGCATATGGCAGATAATCTCGGCGCCATGCGCGGAAGGCTACCCGATGCGGCGACGCGCCAGCGCATGGTTGCGTTGATCGAGGGGCTGTAGCGCGCGCCGCTGCCCCTGGCATCGGCCGGGCCGCTTCGGCATAGTAAGAGCGTGACGACCAAGACCCTCTCGACCCAAGAGATGATTGCCCGGCTGGTCGGTTTCGACACCACCAGCCGCGACAGCAATCTCGAGCTGATCGATTTCGTGCGGGATTATCTCGACGGGCTCGGCGTCGAGAGCGAGCTGGTCTTCGACACGGATAAGCGCAAGGCCAATCTCTTCGCCACGCTCGGCCCGGCGGAGAAACCCGGCATCATGCTGTCGGGCCATACCGACGTGGTGCCGGTCGACGGCCAGGAATGGGCGAGCGAGCCGTTCAAGGCGACCACCAAGAGCGACAAGCTTTACGCGCGCGGCGCCTCCGACATGAAAAGCTTCATCGCCGTGGCGCTGGCGCTGGTGCCGGAATTCCTCACCGCCAAGCTCAAGACGCCGATCCATCTCGGCCTCACCTATGACGAGGAGGTCGGCTGCCTCGGCGTGCGTGGTTTGATCGACATGCTGAAGACCCGCGCAGTGAAGCCCAGGCTCTGCATCATCGGCGAGCCGACTAGCATGCAGCCGGTCATCGCGCATAAGGGCAAGCGCAGCATCGCCTGCCGCGTCCACGGCCACGAGGCGCATTCCTCGCTCACCCACGTCGGGGTCAACGCGGTCGAGACCGCGGCGGAGATCGTCGCGTATTTGAAGGGCATGGCGCGTCGACGCCGCGACAAGGGTCCGTTCGATCCTGCCTTCACGCCGCCCTATACGACCATCCATACCGGCACCATGGCGGGCGGCACAGCGCTCAATATCGTGCCGCGCGATTGCCGCTTCGATTTCGAGATCCGGCATTTGCCCGGCGACGATCCCGCCGGGATCATCAAGGAATTGCAGGGCTTCGCCAAGACGCTGCTGCCGGAGATGACAGCGGTGAGCCGCGATGCCGCGATCGTCTTCGACGAGTGGAACGCCGTCCCCGCCCTCTCGGCATCTCCCGAGGACGAGGTGGTGCAGCTGGCTCAGGCGCTGTCGGGCGCCAACGCCACGGGCAAGGTCAGCTTCGCCACCGAGGGCGGGCTCTACCAGGAAGCCGCCATTCCAACGGTGATCTGCGGCCCGGGATCGATCGAGGAGGCGCATAAGCCGAACGAGTTCATCGCCTTGGACCAGATCCGTCAATGCGAGCAATTCATGCGCCGGCTGATGGAGCGGGCGGCGCGTTGAGCGGGCACCGCATCGAGATTCCGCCGCCCGATATCCGCCCCTACGCCCAGGGCAATCGCGGCGTTCCCTATGTGACGACGCTCGACAGCGGCAAGCCCGGGCGCCACGTCATGCTCTGCGCCCTGATGCACGGCAATGAGATTTGCGGCGCCGTCGCGCTCGACCATCTCTTCCGCGCTGGCGTCGCGCCGGCGCGCGGCCAGCTGACGCTGGTCTTCGCCAATGTCGACGCCTACCGCAGCTTCGATCCGGCCGATCCGACGGTGTCGCGCTATCTCGACGAGGACATGAACCGGGTCTGGGACGCAGCGAGCCTCGACGGCAAGCGCGCGAGCAGCGAGCTGCGCCGAGCCCGGGCGCTGCGCCCGATCTTCGACAGCGCCGATTGGCTGCTCGATCTGCATTCGATGCAGTATTCGGCGACCCCGCTAGCGCTCGCCGGCACGACGGATAAGAGCCTCGCTCTGGCGCGGCGTGTCGGGCTGCCGGGCTTGATCGTGCGCGACAAGGGCCACGCCGCCGGGCCGCGGCTGCGCGATTACGCCGATTTCAACGTCGTCGCGGCGGCGCCAACCGCCCTCCTTGTCGAATGCGGCCAGCACTGGGAGATCGCCACGGCCGAGACCGCGATCGCGGTGACGCGACGATTCCTCGCCGCATCGGGCATCCTCGCCGCCGATGAAGCGGCGCGCATCCTCGCCGAGAAGGTGCCACCACAACGCGTCATCGACGTCACCGAGGCGGTGATGGTGACGAGCGAGAATTTCCGCTTTCTCGGCGATTATCACGGCCTCGAGATCATCCCCAAGGCCGGCACGGTGATCGCGCGCGACGGCGACCGTGAGATCGCGACGCCCTACGACGATTGCGTGCTGATCATGCCGTCCAGGCGGCTGTCGCCGCGCCAGACCGCGGTCAGGCTCGGGCGCTACGCCGAGTAACGAGCGCTACGGCGCTTCGGCGATGCAGATGTTGCGGCAGGTCGGCAGGCCGATGTCGCCCGCCTGCGCATATTGGGCAAGCCGCTCGGCGACCATGGCGTAGAATTCAACCAGCTTCGCCGGGTCGAGCTTGGCGAGGTTGTGCCTGGTGCTGAAGGCGCCAGCCGCCATCCAATCGATAAAATCCTTGGCCGAGGGCACCGGCAGGATCAGCTCGCTTGTTTCGATGGCAAGCTCGGTGAAGCCAGCGCCGAGAAAAAGGCCACGAATGTCCTTCGGCTCGGTCATCGAATAGGGCGTCAAATTGGCCGCCTCGACGCCGACGAAATGCTTCAGCGCCTCGGCGATGGCGGCGTGGCCGGGATTGCGCGACAGCGGGCCCCAGATGGTGAACAGCACCGCGCCGCCGGGACGCAGCACACGGCGCATCTCGCTCATCGCCTTGGCGCGGTCGCGAAAGAACTGGATGCCCTCGAAGCAAGTGACGAAATCGACGCTGGCTTTCTCCAGCGGCAGAATTTGCGCGCTCGACTGATGCCAGACGATCGGCGCCGCGGCGGCACCGTCCGGCACCGAGCGCGCAACCGCCAGCATGCCCTCGTCGCTATCAACCCCGGCGACATGGCCGCCCGGCCCTACCGCCAAGGCGAGGAGCCGCGCGCCGATGCCTGTGCCGCAGGCGACGTCGAGCGCGCTTTGGCCAGGCTTGGGCGCGCGCAGCGACAGCGCCAGCCGCGCCCAGGGCGCGAAGACGCCCGGCACCAGGAATTTCTCGTAGGCCTCGCCGGGGGTCAGGTGATTGCTTTCAGCTTCGCCGCCGCGGCTTTTTTCGCCGCCGCCGAGGGCTCGCCCAGCCTGACCGCGACATGGCCGTTCTTCTGCGCGAAGCCGAGATAGCTATAGGCAACGCCGCTGTCGCGGATGAATTCCTGAAACGCCTTAAACTCGTGGCGCCGCCAATTGGGATAATTGAAATACTCGTCGAAGACGATGACCGAGCCCGGCCCAAGCCTTGGCGCCAGCAACTCGAACACCGTTCGGGTCGAGGAATAGATGTCGCAATCGACATGCAGGAAGGCGACGCGCTCGTTCGGATGGGTCTTAAGGATGATCGGCAAAGTGTGGCTGAACCAGCCGGGATGCAGCGTGACGTTGACCGGCACGGCGGGAAGATCACCGGCGCGGGAGAATTTTCCCTTGCGCTCGAAGGTGCCGGACCAGTTCTCGGGCAGGCCCTCGAAACTGTCGAAGCCATGAAAGCGCCGCGTCGATTGCTTCGACACGTGACGCAGGCTGGCACCGTCAGCGACGCCGAATTCCAGCGCCATTCCCTTGGCCGGCGCCAGGCCGAGCGCGTAGCTCAGCAGATCCCAGCGGTCGGCGCAGATCTGCGCCTCGCCCATATACGCCTCGATGTAATCGAGGCTTTGCTGCTTGGCGCGCTCTTGCAGGCCGGTGATGAGATAGCGGCCGTGATATTTGAGCGCGAAGCGGCGATAGAGCCGCTCCGACAGCGGCAGCTTGTGGCGATCGCCTTTTTTGCCGAACTGGCTCATCACTTCGCTCCGGTGCCGCGCGTGGCGAGCTTCAAGTCGATGAGCAAGGGATAGAGCGCCGAGAACAGCGCCAGCGAGACGCCCCAGGCGCCCTCGCGATAGCCCTTGCGCGCGATATAGGATTTCCAGCCGCGGCTCAGCGAGCGCCGCATCGCCTTGGCGAGGCGCGGTCGGGCGCCGGCATCGGCGGCGTCGAGGGCGGCGAGATCGGTATAGCGGTTGAGGCGCTGCATCATGTCGGCGAGATCGCGATCGACCCTATGCTCCATCCTGTGCTTCAGGGTACCGCCCTGCCCAGTCAGCGCAATGCGCGGATGGACGCGGCCCGCGCCCCAATGCTTGGCGCCCTTGCGGAACAAGGACGGCTTCGCCGCGACGCCGTTATAGGCGCCCCAGCCGAAACGCACCAGCCGTCCGCCGATGTGATTGGCCATGGGGACGAGGAAATATCCCTGCTTGCCGCCGGCACGCTCGAGCGTCACCTGGATTTCGGCGGCGAGCTCCTTCGACACGCGCTCATCGGCATCGACCTCGAGAATCCAATCGCCCTGACAGGCGGATATTCCGGCATTGCGACGCGGACCCTCGAGCGCCCATTCGCCCTGGATCAGCCGCGCCTTGAATTTGCGCGCGATCTTGGCCGAGCCGTCGCTCGAGCGGTCGAGCACGACCACGATCTCATCGGCGAAAGCGAGGGTGGCGAGGCAAGCGGCGAGCTGCGCCTCCTCGTTGCGCGCCACCACCAGCGCTGAAAGGCGCGGCGCCGTGCCGGATTTTACCTTGCCGATGGTCTTCGCCACAACGATCCCCTGCCCCGGCGGAGAATGGACACATCCGCGTCGTTTTCGTCAATGCCCCGTCACCGCCGCCAGCAAGGCCGCCGGGTCGTCGGGCAGGCGGTTGCCGCGCCAGGCGACGATCTGGTCGGGCCGGATGAGAGCAAGATCGGCACCGTAGAGATCGCGCGCCTCCTCATTGGGCAATGCCAGCACGGCGAGCGGCATACCGATCCGCTGCGCAGCGGCGGCGAGGATTCCAGCATCGGGCGCGTGCAAGCCGAGGCGCAGCAGGGTGAACTCGAAGCCGAGCGCGTCGTAAAGCGAGCGTTTGTCATCGAGCCAGAGATGCGGCGCGCGGCCGCCCGGCACGGCGGATGGAATATAAACATTGGGTTCGTCACGTGGCGGTGCCGTGCCATCGGAGGCAATGATGGGCGAGCCGTCGTAGCGCGCACCGAAGGTGACGCCCGGGATGTTGAACTCGGCCCGGGCATGCGCGGAGAGATATTCCCCCGCCGTGCGCCGCGCCGCATCGCCCGCCGCCCCGGCGGCCTCGAGCTCGGGCGGCAAGGGCATCAGCCCGATTGAATCGGCAAAGCCACGCGCATAGGCGGTATTGCGCCGCGCCACCGGCAGGCGCTCCAACTCATAGCTCGCCAATAATTTAGCGCCGCCCCAGCTGCGCAAAACCGCGGCGAGCTTCCAGCCGAGATTGACCGCGTCCTCGACCGCGGTGTTGTAGCCAAGCCCGCCGGTCGGGGTGAAGAGATGCACCGCATCGCCGCCGAGCAGGACGCGGCCCGCGCCGAAACGCTCGGCGACCAAAGTGAATCCTGCCGTCCAGCTCCGCCGCGCGACGATGTCGAGATCGCATGGGGCGCCGAGCGCTTGCGTGAACATGGCGCGCGCCTGGCTCTCGGAAATCTCCCCGCTCTCCTCATCCGGGCGGAGCTGCGCGTGAAAGACGAACTCATCCTTGCCATCGAGCGGAATGACCAGCGCGCGACGGTCGCGGTTGACTGTGACGTATTGCCAGGCCTTGGCGCCGGCGATGTGGCTGAAGAGATCGGCCGAGCGGAAATGGATCGCATGCTGCGGCCCGCCCATATAGCCGCGCTGCGCGCCGCTCTCGCCGGCATAGGCGATGCCGAGCGCCTTGCGGATCGGGCTGCGCGGGCCGTCGGCGCCGACCAGATAGGCCGCCGAGAATGTTTTGGCGGGGCCGCCATCGGCCGGCTCGGCGGTCAGCTCGACATGGCTGCCGCGATCGGTAAAACCCGTGACGCGACGGCCGAAAGCGAGGCTGACGCTGGGATGCTTTTCCGCCTCCTGGCGTAGCACGCGCTCGACATAGATCTGCGAGCAGCGATGCGGCAGCTCGGCGGCGCTCCACGAGCCCGACAGCGTCTTGACCAGATCGCCGGCCTTCGCCGAGGACGGCAGATGAAACCGCGCCAGCTCGTGGGTGGCGAGACGCGTCCAATAGGTGACGTCGGTCGGATAATCGGGCGGCAGACCGGCGCGGCGCACCGCGGCGGCGAAACCGAGGCGCCGGTAATGCTCCATCGTGCGCGCCTGCGTCGCATTGGCTTGTGGGAAATCCGAGGTCGACGGCTTTTCCGTCAGCAGCAAGGTGCGGATGCCGCGCCGACCCAGCTCATTCGCCAGCATCAGCCCGCACGGCCCGCCGCCGGCGATGAGCACATCGGCGTCGAAAGAAGCGGTCATTGCGGTCTCACGGCGGCGCGGTGCAGTATTCCGAAAACGAGGGGGGATATAATGGGCACGATCCGGATTGTACCGCAGCTTGCCGCGTTCGTGCTCGCTGCATTGCTGGCGGGACATGCCGAGGCGCAGACCGTCAAGATCGGCGTGGTCGACACTTTCAGCGGGCCGCAGGCGAGCTTCGGCGAGTACACCGACAAGGGCTTTCGCCTCTATATCAAGCTTCACGAAAAGGATTTGCCGCCGGGCGTCAAGATCGAGCTGCTCAACCGCGACGATGGCGGCCCCAACCCCGACCGCGCCCGGCAGCTGGCGCAGGAGCTGGTCACCCGCGATCAGGTCAATCTGCTGGCGGGCGCTGCCTTCACGCCGATCGGCGTCGCCGTGGCGTCGGTCGCCGACGAGGCCAAGATTCCCTTTGTCATCACCAACGCGGCGACGCCGACCGTCACCGCGAAATCACAATACGCCGTGCGCTTCTCCTTCACCGTGCAGCAATCCAACGTCTCGCTCGGAACCTGGGCGGCCAAGCATTACAAGACCGCCTATACGCTGGTCAGCGACTACACGCCGGGCTGGGATACCGAGCAGGCCTTCACCACCGCATTCAAGGCCGGCGGCGGTACCGTGCTGGGCAGCGTGCGCGTACCCATCCAGGAGACTAATTTCACGCCTTACCTCGAGCGCGTGAAGGACGCCAAGCCAGCCGTGCTGCTGGTCTTCGTGCCGGGCGGACGTTCGGCCACGGTGGTAATGAAAAGCTTCGCCGATCTCGGCCTCAACAAGACGACGAAGCTGGTCGGCCCGGGAGAATCGATCCTGCCCGACGACGAATTGCAGAACATGGGCGACGCGGTGCTCGGCGCGATCACGGTGTCGCATTATTCGGCGGCGGCGAATCGTCCCGCCAACAAGGCGTTCGTTGCGGCCTGGAAGAAGGAATACGGCGCGGATACAACGCCGAATTTCGTCGGCGTGGCGGCATGGGACGGGATGGACGCGATCTTCCAGGCGATCAGGGCGCAGAACGGCAAGCTCGATCCCGACAAGACCCTCGACATCCTGCGCCACTACAAGAGCGCCACCAGCCCGCGCGGCCCGATCGCCATCGATCCGGCGACGCGCGACATCGTGCAGAACGAATACCTGCGCGAGGTGCGCAAGGTCGACGGCCGCCTCGAGAACGTCGAGATCGAAACCATCGCCACCGGCGTCAGGGCCGATGGAACCAGCGGCCCATGAGCGAGACGGTTCGACATGCAGCAAAATAAAGACCGCATCCAGACCACCCATGTCGGCAGCCTGCCGCGGCCGCACGATCTGCTCGATTTGATGAAGGCAAAAATTGCGGCGGGCGGCAAAGCGCCCGCCGGCTACAACGCAAGCATCAAAAAAGCGGTGACGGAGAGCGTGCACCGCCAGGCCGAGACCGGAATCGATATCGTCGCCGATGGCGAGATGTCGAAGCCCGGATTCTTTTCCTACGTCGCCGAGCGGCTGGCGGGCTTCGAGGCGCGCCCGAACGAGAAGCGGATCAGCTTCGAGGCCGAGCGCAACGCCTTTCCCGAATATTACGAGGAATACTTCAAGCAGGCGATGCTCGGCGGCTCAATTGCGCCGACGGTGCCGATGGTCTGCACCGGCCCGATCGCCTATCGCGGCCAGGCTGCCGTCGCGCGTGACATCGCCAATCTCAAAACGGCGATGACAGCCGCCGGCGCCAAGACCGCCTTCATGCCATCGGTCGCGCCCGCCGGCGTCGGCCGCAACGAATACTACAAGAGCGACGAGGAGTTCTTCTTCGCCGCCGCAGCAGCCCTCCATGAGGAATACCAGGCCATCGTCGATGCCGGATTATTGCTTCAGGTCGACGATCCGTTCCTGACCGACCGCTTCGTCGATCCACGGCTCGACGACCGGCAGCGCGCCGCGCGCGCCGAGCTTTACGTCGCGTCGATCAACGTGGCGCTCCAGGGCATTGCGCCCGAGCAGGTGCGGTTCCACACCTGCTACGGCATCAACGAGGGCCCGCGCATCCACGAGGCGGCGCTGTCCGACGTCGTCGGCTACATGCTCAAGGTCAAGGCCGGCTCCTACAGCTTCGAGGCGGCCAATCCGCGCCACGAGCACGAATATCATTTGTGGGAGAGCGTGAAGCTGCCCAAGGACAAGGTGCTGATCCCCGGCGTCATCACCCATGCCAGCAACATCGTCGAGCACCCCGAGCTGATCGCCGAGCGCCTGACGCGCTTTGCCAGGCTGGTCGGGCGCGAGAACGTCATCGCCGGGGCCGATTGCGGCTTTTCCTCGCAGGCGAGCTATCACACCGAGGTCCATCCGACCGTGGTCTGGGCAAAGTTCGAGGCGATGCGCGAGGGCGCGGCGCTTGCCAGCAAGGGACTTTGGGGCTAATTCCAATCGCATGCCGAATCGCAAGGTCTATCTCGTCGGCAGCGTGCCGTTGCGCGACGCCGCGACAGTGTTCGAGACCGTCAGCGCCGCGCTGGGGCCGCGCATCGCGCGAATTCCCGACGGCGAAACCGGCGAGCGGCTCGACTGGATCACCTGGCTCGAGCCGGTGTTCTGGGGCCACCCCGCGCTCGAGCCGTCGGACGAGGTCTTCCGCCTGCACAAGACGGCGACGCCGCGGCGACGCTATCGCCTGAAGCCGGGCCATTCGCTCGCCGAATTCCGCATCGACAATCTGTTCTATGCCGACAAGGCGATCCAATCCTATGCCGCCTTCCGCCGGCTGCGCGACGAAGGCAAAATCGCGCCGGGCATCCGCTTCCAGGTCGATCTCGTGCCCGCCCATTCGGTGCTGTGGCTGTTCGTCGCCGAGGCGCTGCAGGCCGAGATGGACCCGATCTACAACGATGCCGTCGCGCGCGAGATCGACAAGCTGGCGGCAGCCATCCCGCATCAAGACCTCGCCATCCAGTTCGACGTGGCGTCCGCCGTATTCGCGCGGCTGCAGCGCAACGAGACCGGCGCCTATGGCGGAACCAAGGAGGCGATGCAAGACAAGTTCACCGGCATTCTCGTCGATCTCGCCGAGCGGGTGCCCGCCGATATCGATCTGCTGTTTCATTTCTGCTACGGCGACAGCAGCCACCGCCATGTCGTCGAGCCGACCGACATGGGCGACATGGTCGAGATGGCGAACCGGCTGACCCGCGCGATCAAGCGCCCGATCCAGCTCATCCATATGCCGGTGCCGCGCAACCGGACGGACGATGCCTATTTCGCGCCGTTGCAGCGTCTCGCGCTGCGCCCGGAAACCGAGCTCTGCCTCGGCGTCGTCCATTACACCGACGGCCTCGACGGGACCCGGCGCCGACTTGCCGCAGCGGCGAAGCAGCGCCACGATTTCGCCATCGCCACCGAATGCGGCTTCGGCCGGCGGGATCCGGCGACGATTCCCGAGTTACTGCGCATCCACGCTGAGGCCGCAACACCCGACGCCTGAAACCGGGGGCCGCGAACGCTTCTTGCCGGGGCGGCGGTGATTGCGAATTTTTATCACGTTCCGCATGGCTGTCGCGCAATTCGACAAGCGGGATTGCCAGCCCCATCCAATGTTCCTAGAGTCCGCTGCCAAGGAGACGGGCATGAAACTTGCCGAAGCGACGCTGGACGACAAATACACCAAGCCTTCCGGCCGGGTTTATCTCTCGGGCGTGCAGGCGCTGGTGCGCCTCCCGATGATGCAGCAGGAGCGCGACGCCGCCGCCGGCCTCAATACCGGCGGCTTTATTTCGGGCTATCGCGGCTCGCCGCTCGCGGTCTATGACGGCGCGCTGATCCAGGCGCGCGGGCATTTGAAGGCGCACAACATCCATTTCCAGCCCGGGATCAACGAGGATCTCGCGGCGACCTCGTTGTGGGGCAGCCAGCAGGTCAATCTCTACGACAGCGCCACCGTCGATGGCGTCTTCGGCATCTGGTATGGAAAAGGGCCGGGCGTCGACCGCTCGATGGACGTGCTGAAGCACGCAAATTCGGCCGGCAGCTCGCGCCATGGCGGCGTGCTCGCCATCGCCGGCGACGATCACGGTTGCCAATCCTCGACGCTGGCGCATCAGAGCGAGCAGATGCTGGCGGGCGCGATGATGCCGATCCTCAACCCGGCGAATGTGCAGGAATATCTCGATTACGGCATCTACGGCTTCGCGCTGTCGCGCTATTCCGGCTGCTGGGTCGGCTTCAAGGCGATCGCCGAGGCGGTCGAGAGCTCGGCCTCGGTCGAGATCGACCCGCATCGCATGCGCCTGGTCGAGCCGACCGATTTCGTCCTGCCGGAAGGCGGGCTCAACATCCGCTGGCCCGACACGCCGCTGCAGCAAGAGGCGCGGCTGCATGGACCGAAGATGGCGGCGGTCGCCGCCTTCGCCCGCGCCAATCCCATCGATCGGCTCGTCTTCGACGCGCCGGCGGCACGCCTGGGCATCGTGGCGAGCGGCAAGGCCTATCTCGACGTGCGCCAGGCGCTCGAGGATTTGGGTTTGGATCGGCGCGCCTGCGAGGCGATAGGTATCCGGCTCTACAAGGTGGGGCTGGTTTGGCCGCTGGAGGTCGAGGGCGCCAAGCGCTTCGCCGCCGGGCTCGAGGACGTACTGGTGGTGGAAGAGAAGCGCGACTTCATCGAGAATCAGCTGCTGCGCGTGCTCTACAATCTGGATAAGCGGCCGCGCGTGGTCGGCAAGACCGACGAAAGCGGCGCCGTGCTGCTGCCGAGCGCCGGCGAGCTCGACCCCACCGTGGTGGCGCGCGCGATCTTTTCGCAGCTGAAGCGGCTGAAGCTCACCACCCCCGCCCTCTCGCAGCGCCTGGCGCGCCTCCTGTCGTTCGAGCAAAAGGGCGATGTCGGCCACAAGACGCAGCGCATGCCCTATTTCTGCGCCGGCTGTCCGCACAACACCTCGACCAAGGTGCCGGAAGGCAGCCGCGCCCTCGCCGGCATTGGCTGCCATTTCATGGCGATCTGGATGCCGCGCAATACCGAGACCTACAGCCATATGGGCGGCGAAGGCGCCGCCTGGATCGGCCAGGCGCCCTTCACCAGCGACAAGCATGTCTTCCAGAATCTGGGCGACGGCACTTATTCGCATTCGGGACTGCTGGCGCTACGCGCCGCCGCGGTGTCGGGCGTCAACATCACCTACAAGATTCTCTATAACGACGCGGTGGCGATGACCGGCGGCCAGCAGGTCGAGGGCCATTTGAGCGTCGGCGACATCGCGCGCCAGGTCGCGGCATCCGGCGCCAAGAAGATCGTCGTCGTCTCGGACGAGCCCGACAAATACGCGCCCGGCCAGTTTGCCGGCGGCATCGCCATCCATCACCGCGACGCGCTCGACCAGGTGCAGCGCGATTTGCGCGACATCGAAGGCCTCACCGTTCTCATCTACGACCAGACCTGCGCCGCGGAAAAGCGCCGCCGCCGCAAGCGCGGCACCTTCCCCGATCCGGCCAAGCGCGTCTTCATCAACGAGGCGGTGTGCGAGGGCTGCGGCGATTGCTCGGAGGTCTCGAACTGCGTCGCGGTGAAGCCGCTCGACACCGAGCTCGGTCGCAAGCGAGTCATCGACCAGTCGAGCTGCAACAAGGATTATTCCTGCGTCAACGGCTTTTGCCCGAGCTTCGTCACCGTGCATGGCGGGTCTTTACGCAAGCTCGAGGCGAAGCGCCTGGTGCGCGAGGCGGCCGATCACATCGCCGCGCTGCCGCCGCCGGCGCCGAAGCCCCTGAGCGAGCCCTATAACATCCTCATCACCGGCATCGGCGGCACCGGCGTCATCACCGTCGGCGCGCTGCTCGGCATGGCGGCGCATCTCGACGGCAAGGGCTGCAGCGTCTTAGATTTTACCGGCCTCGCGCAAAAGAACGGCGCGGTGCTGAGCCATGTCCGCCTGGCGCCGAAGCCCGAGGATCTCCACGCCGTGCGCATCGACTCCGGCGGCGCCGATCTTTTGATCGGCTGCGACATGGTGGTGGCGGCAAGCCCGGGCGCCCTGGCGCGGATGGAGAACGGCGTCACCCGCGCCATCGTCAACAGCGACTTCCAGCCGACCGCGGCGTTCGTGATGAACCCCGATATCGATTTCGAGACCGCGGCGATGAGCCGATCGATCAAGAACGCGGCGGGCGAGCGCAACACTGATTTCATCGACGCCACCGGCATGGCGACCGCGCTGCTGGGCGACAGCATCGCCGCCAATCTCTTCATACTGGGCTTCACCTATCAGAAGAGTCTTATTCCGCTCGGCTTCGATGCCATCGAGCGCGCCATCGAATTGAACGGCGTCTCGATCGAGATGAACAAGCACGCCCTGGCCTGGGGCCGGCTTGCCGCGCATGATTACGAAAAAGTGGCGGCGCTGGTGCGGCCCATTGCCCACGAGATTGTCCGAGCGCCGCAAGGCCTCACCGAGCTGGTCGAGCGGCGTAGCGCCACGCTGGCGCAGTATCAGAACGCTGCCTATGCGCGGCGCTATCGCGATTTCGTCGCCGAGATCGAGCGCGTCGCGGCGGCGCGCCTCGGGCCGCGCGCGGCGCTGGCGAAGCCAGTCGCCGAGAACCTCTACAAGCTGATGGCCTATAAGGACGAGTACGAGGTGGCGCGGCTCTATACCGACGGCGAATTCCTGAAAAATCTGCGCCATCAATTCGCCGACGATTTCCGGCTCAATGTCCATCTGGCGCCACCGCTCTTCGCCGCGCGCGATCCGGTCACCGGCAAGCTCAAAAAGCGCGCCTATGGCCCATGGATGTTCAAGGCCTTCGGCGTGCTGGCGCGGTTCAAATTCCTGCGCGGCACCGCGCTCGACCCCTTCGGCCGCACCAAGGAGCGCAAGGAGGAGCGCCGGCTGATCGAGGATTACATGGGCACTATGCGCGAGCTGGCCGCCGGCCTCACCGCGGAGAACCAGTCGCTCGCCAGCGAGATCGCCCGCCTGCCCGAGCGCATCCGCGGCTACGGCCATATCAAGGACGCCGCAATCGCGGCCGCCAAGGACCGCGAGGCGGCGCTTCTCGCCGCGTTCCGCCACCCCGCCCCCGCCGCCAGTGCCGCCGAATAAGACTCGGTTAAATTTTCGGCAAGCTCGCGCGCCGGTCGATTTCCGCAGTCGCGGGCGTTTCCGCCTTTCCGCCGGATGCCAAGCGGGATAAGCTCGTTCCCATGATGTTTTTCCCAGGCGGGTGGAAGATGAACCGATCCTTGCGTTATTTCCTATTGGGCGCGGGAAGCGCCGTCGTCATCCTGCTTGGCGTCGGCGCCGCGATCACCACCACCCGAGCCGCGCCCGAGGACGGCAGCGGCGGCACCGCCACGCTCGGCCTGTTCGGCGAGGTCTTCCAGGAGGTCCGCGCCAATTACGTCACGCCGGTCACCGACAAACAGCTCATCGAGGGCGGCATCAAGGGCATGCTCGCCTCGCTCGATCCGCATTCGAGCTACATGGACGCCAAGGAATATCACGAGATGATGGTGCAGACCCGCGGCGAGTTCGGCGGGCTCGGCATGCAGGTGACGATGGAGAACAGCCTGGTCAAGGTGGTGTCGCCGATCGACGACACCCCCGCCGCCAAGGCCGGCATCCGTCCCAACGACCTCATCCTCGCCATCGACGATGCGCCGGTGACCGAGATGACGCTGAGCGAGGCGGTCGACAAGCTGCGCGGCGCGGTCGGCAGCCAGGTCAAGCTCACCATGCGGCGCCAAGGCGTCGACCCGTTCGAGATCAAGTTGATCCGCGCCGAGATCAAGGTCGATCCGGTCAAGTCGCATCTCGAATCCGGCGACATCGCCTACATCCGCATCACCTCGTTCTCGGAACGCACCGGCAGCGCGCTCGACGCGGCGATAAAGGGCCTCCGGGCCCAGTCGGGCGATAAGCTCGTCGGCATCGTGCTCGATCTGCGCAACAACCCGGGCGGGCTGCTCGACCAGGCGGTCGCGGTGTCGAACGACTTCCTCGACAGCGGCGAGATCGTCTCGATCAAGGGCCGCATCGCCAGCGAGACGCGGCGCTTCGACGCCCAGCCCAATCGCGATCTGGCCAAGGGATTGCCGGTCGTCGTGCTGATCAATGGCGGCTCGGCCTCGGCCTCGGAGATCGTCGCCGGCGCGCTGCAGGATCTGCACCGCGCGGTCATCCTCGGCACGCGCTCCTTCGGCAAGGGCTCGGTGCAGACCGTGCTGCCGGTCAAGGAAAGCGGCGGCGGCATCCGGCTCACCACCGCGCTCTATTACACGCCGTCCGGCCGCTCAATCCAGGGCAAGGGCATCGATCCCGACGTCACGGTCGAGCCGGCGCTGATCGAGACCATCGCCACCGGCGGCACGATGCACGAGGCCGACCTCAAGGGTGCCTTAAAGAACACCGACACCGACAGCGCGAACCCAGCGGCGAAGCCGGCGCCCGGTCCGTCGAGCAATGCGACGCCGCCCAAGGCGATCGCCGTGCCCGTCGCCGCGACACCGCCGGCGCCCAACGTGCCGGCCGGCACCACGCCGGCACTACGCCCGGAATCGGCGGCGCTCGACCCCAACACGCTCGGCACCGACAGCGATTATCAGTTCGTCCGCGCGGTCGATCTGCTGCACGGCATCAAGCTGTTCAAGGCGGCGCAAGCGGCGCAGTAGCGCCGGACGCCGGTCCTAACACGCGCATGGCCGGGGAAAACCCCGGCCATGACGACGAAATTCGATTTCCGATTTAGATTTGCGAGACCACCGCGTGACCGATGCGCGGTTAGATGTGCGAAATGACCGCGCGCGCCGCGTTGGTGATGCTGACATCGGTTGCGGTGGCGCTGATCGCCTCGGCGTACCATTGATCAACCGACTGCGACAGCAGCAGGCTGCCGCGCTTCCTGAGATCGGCGCCGATGATCGCCTCGAGCGAGCGCAGACGCGCGAAGAGCTTGCGGGTCGCCGCCTTGCGGCGCTCCTCCGCCTGCTGCGCCAGCGCGACGCGGGCCGCGGCCTCGTTTTGCGGCGCCGGCGGGCGAGCGCCCGTGACGGGCTTGGCCGGCGGCTTGGCGGCGGGCTTGGTGCCACCGAAACCCGGCGTCGCCGGACGCGCGAGCTGGCCCGGAACCGGGCGTACGGGAATAAGCGGCTTCGGGGTGAGCAGCGGCTTGCCCGGCAGCGGCGATTTCTTCATCGGCACCATGGCCTTCTTGGCCAGCGGCGCCGGCTTCTTGCTGAGCGGTGTCACGGGCTTCTTGGCCGGCAGCATCGGCTTTTTAAGCGCTTTCATCCCATCCTCCGAATCGGGCGCAACCCGCGCCCGGCATAAACATAAAATCGACGTTCTCGCACCGCGTGGGGGGCAAGCGAAAGACCCCGCAAGGGTCTCAACCGACTGGAATTTCCGGCAAGCGGGACGAAGCCCGCCGCGTCAATGCCCATCCCCCGGTTCGCTCCCCGCCCCCGCGGGGTTCGCACTATAAGTAGCTGGTTTAACCCGACATTTCCACAGCTGTCTGCCGTGGCAAAAAAGCCACGCAGCTGTGGATGGATTTTTTCACGAAATTAAACATTTAATTTCAATAGGTAAGTCAGTAATTCTCATGTCAATTATGATGATAAAATCGGCAGCGATTGCCGGGAAGTCACAGTCGCTGGCGCGGAATTAGCCCCGGCTTGCCGGCACGCTCGATACGCATCCCGACCCCGCCCACCTGAAAAACGGGCCTAATTCTGGCAATGGTGCCCGCGGCTGGACTCGAACCAGCACTCCAGTTTCCCGGCACGGATTTTAAGTCCGTTGCGTCTACCATTCCGCCACGCGGGCAGCCGGGGCGGCATCCTAACACCCCACCCGGAACCCCTCACCCATCCAGCACCGGTGTGCCGCCGAGCTCGCTCACCATGGTCACGATCTCGGCCACCGCCGCATCGAGCCGCTTGGGCTCGCGGCCGCGCACGACCAGGCTGACGCCGAAGCCGTCGCGGCGGAATTGCGGGTATGACCCGATATCGGTATCGGGAAAGCGCTGCTGGATTTCGCCGAGGCGCTTCGCCAGGGCGCTTTCCGGCAGATTGCAGCCGACACTGCGCGACAAGACCGGCGGCCCGCCCTTCAGATTGGGCTTCACGCTGTCGAACATCGCCTGCATCACCTTGGGGATGCCGGCCATGACATAGACATTGCCCATCTGGAATCCCGGCGCTCGCGACACCGGATTGACAATGAGCTTGGCGCCCTCGGGCGTATGCGCCATGCGCAGCCGCGCTGGATTCAGCTCCTCCGGCTTCCAGATCGAGAGAAATATCTTATGCGTATCGGGATGGAGGGTGAACGGCACGCCGAAGGCCTTCGCCACGCATTCGGCGGTGATGTCGTCATGAGTCGGGCCGATGCCGCCGGTGGTGAAGAGGTAGTCGTATTGGGCGCGCAGCGCGTTGACGTGGGAGACGATGGTCTCCGGCACGTCGGGGATGACCCGCGCCTCGCGCAGCAACACGCCGATCCCGGCCAAGCCGGTGGCGATATAGGCCAAATTGGCGTCCTGCGTGCGGCCCGAGAGAATCTCATTGCCGATGATGAGGACGCAGGCGGTATAGACCTTGTCCGGCGCGGAACTCATAGCCTTGCTTAGCGTCAAATCTGCGCCAGGGCAATGCGTAGCCCGGCCAGGGCGAAGCCGATCGAGCCCAAGCGTAGCCCGGTCAAAGCGAAGCATTAAGCAATGCGTAGCTCGGTCCATCATCTTGCAGCCCCGCGGCAAAGGGATTATCTGATCAAGGCATGAACCGTCCAGCCATAGTCCCCGCTGACGAGCCGTCGCTCGACGAGCGCAAGATCCGCCTGCACGGGCCGGACGGCTTTGCCGGCATGCGCAAGGCGGGGCGGCTCGCCGCCCAGGTGCTCGATTTCATCACGCCTTATGTGAAGCCCGGTGTCACCACCGACCGGCTCGACCGGCTGTGTCATGGCTTCATCGTCGATCACGACGCCATCCCCGCCCCGCTCAATTATCGGGGATTTCCGCGCTCGATCTGCACCTCGATCAATCATGTCGTGTGTCACGGCATTCCGGGCGACCGCGCGCTGGATCAAGGCGATATCGTCAATATCGACATCACCGTTATCCTCGATGGCTGGCACGGCGACACCAGCCGCATGTACCTGGTCGGCGACAAGATCAGCGTCAAGGCGAAGAAGCTGGTCGATGTAACCTACGAGGCGATGATGCGCGGCATCGCGGGGGTGAAGCCGGGCGCGCGCTTGGGCGATATCGGCGCCGCCATCCAAAGCTTCGCCGAGGCGCAGCGCTTTTCGGTGGTGCGCGATTTCTGCGGCCACGGCATCGGCCGCATCTTCCACGACGCGCCCTCGGTGCTGCATTTCGGCGAGGCTGGCACCGGCCCCGAGTTGCGCCCAGGCATGTTCTTCACCGTCGAGCCGATGATCAATGCTGGGCGCTACGACGTGAAGGTGCTAAGCGACGGCTGGACCGCCGTCACCAAGGACAAGTCACTCTCGGCGCAGTTCGAGCACACCGTGGCGGTGACTGAGACCGGCCACGAGATCTTCACCCTGTCGCCCAAGGGTTGGACCAAGCCGCCTTACGTTTAAGCATCGCGTTTGCGCTCGGTTTTAAAGGGAATGCCGTGCCGCCAGGCCTCATCCGTCGCTGTTGCCAGGAGCGTTTGAGTGGCGGTCCTAATGACCCCTTTGGGGTTTTTAATTGTGAGCTTGGGAATTAATAATTCCTCGGCGCGATCGATAATTGCTTCCCGGAATTCAAAATAGGGCTTAGCCCCTTTAGGTTTTCTCATGGCGATGCGGATAGCGAGCTGGGTTACCCCGACGTTGGGGACGGTCATGGTATTGGCGATCACCTCATCCACAAGCCGAATGTCTGTCAAGGGTCAGCAGAGAACATTCCACGAAGTCTGTGTCAGTCCGCTTTACCCCCCAATAACAGACATTGCTCGATGCGAATGTCAGTTCCGCTAAGGAGCGGTCATTGCTATGTTGCACCGCGAAGTGGAGAGTGATCTTCAACTGATCTAACGCCGATCAGGACCTGTCGTGGAATTTGGCGGCGCGAGACTTGTGGCCCGGTCGAGATCGGCTTTGGCTTTGATGTACAGCCGCTTTTGAAAATACGCGACGCCGCGATTATTGTAGATTTTGGACAGGTCAGCCCTAGTTTCGTGGCCTGCTTCAATCAAAGCGGTGCATCCGCTGATTGCGGTATTGGGATTGTTGCTTTGGCACTTTGCCAGATTTTCGTCTCTACTTTGTGCCGCAGCCGGCAGTGCAGCGAGGATCAAAGCCAAGGCTAGTGAAATCCTTCGCATGTTATCCCCGCGGCGGCAGTGATTTGATTGATAATAATGCGATTATAATTCCTAAAACTAGGGCCTGGCCGGGGCGTAGTATACACTATCATAGTAGGAGCTGAAATTTAGGTACTGGCTGTCCTAAATCGGACAGCACCGAAATTTACGGTCTGCTTGTGAGTAAATACATAGAACGTAAATCCTCGCTCGACATCAGGGTGCGTTGGCATCGCCCTTCCTATCAGCTTGCCGATAGAACAGCTTGTCCCCTCCCCTCTATTTTGGCCAAATCTTACCAACGTAACGGGAGCGCGAATTGCTGTCGCAATATCGCCTAATTCCCTGCGGCATCATGCCCAGTTTTGACAAGCTTGAGTGGAAGCCATCATCGGTTCGGTCCGCTAAGATAACCGAAACGAAGAGGACCCTTTGGAAGGCCAAAAAATATGCTGAAAAATACGCTGTCGTGTTTGGTAGCAGTCGTCTTGGGGCTAGCAATTCTTTTTTGGGGTGAGAAAACTTTCGCGCCCTCCTTTCAATCCTGCGTAATTGAACAATCCAACAATACTGGCGTCGACCCCGCCAAAAATTATTACGGCTCTGTCCGCGTTGTAGTCAGCAATTATACAGTCTGCACCGTGCACCTCATTGATACTCACGCCCCGCTTTTTACTGCAGTTGCTAGTTTCGTAATCGCAGCTTTCACTGGGACTTTATGGATCGCTACAACCAGAATGCTAAGAGCTGCAAGCAAGCAATCTGCTGCCATGGAAGAATCGATTGAAGAATCTGCCAAGTCTGCAGACGCCATCGCCAGTGTCGCGGAATCCATGGCTACGAATGTTGAGTTTTTGAGAGAAACTGTCGACACCAATAGGAGTATTACCTATCGCCAAAAAACTGTCTCGGAAATGCAATTGCGTGCTTATCTCTCGGTCAGCATAGGAAACGCAGTTGCTCAGGACCGAAGCAGCGGAACTCATTTCCTCGCCAGCGCTAAGCTCGTCAATCTTGGTGCCACACCGGCAACTAAAGTAAATTATAAAATTAATGCGGCAATCCTCGGCAATCCTCTTCCAAAAGATTGGGACCTCACTCTTCCTGACGAAACTACAGGCGAAACTATGATTCCTACGCGTCAAGACAGGACAATAGTGTCGGCCGTGCCCAATTTTTGTGATGATGCTGAAATTGAAAGCATCAAGCGAGGAATCGGCAAAGGACTCTACATTTGGGGAATGGTTACTTACGAGGATACTTTCGCTCAACCTCGGGAAACGACGTTCTGCCACCTACTCACATGGCTGCCTGATGGTACCTTGTGGGGCTATTACGTTGCTGATCGCAATACGATGACGTGACCAGCCAACGAACACATCAATGATATCTAGCGAATATTACCGGTGGTTACTGGATTTTAGTCGGGACGAGAATTCGATCCATAAATAAATCCCACTGTTCCATCGCATTGCGGCGTTCGGACAGGTAATCGTACCGATCATAATGCCGGGACGATACGTCACTTGTTCTGATGTGATTCTGTAAACGGTCGCGCATTTCTTTCGATATACCGGCCTGACCAGCTAGTGTCTTCCAAGGCTTATTAAAATCGGTGTCTATCCCTTCGCTTACTATCTCGGTAATAGACGGCATACCATTCGCACGAGGTAAGCGAATCCAAATCACGCACCACCAACGCTAACCGTCCGCCACCCCAATCACCGGGGTCTCTGAGTTCGATTCGGCGTTTGCCAGCGGCGGTATTTTTAATCGCCGATTTGATTTGGCTGTCCGTGATCATTCCAGTTTTCGCGTGTTGGCTGTTCTGTTGGCGGTTATGTTGGCTGTAACGTCAATCCAGCGGGCTTTAACCACCATGCGAGTTTACCAGCTTAAATTGACTATTAGCATTTTATATCAAAGCGTTATGGCGTAGCTCATGATGTGTCAGCGTAGCTCAGCGAATCTACAAAACGCGATGGTGCACAACCATCCCTGAGGCGACAGCACGCCGTCGCAAGACGACATCGCGATGACCCCGCGAGGTGGCGAAGGCGATCGCCGCGGTGGGGTTGAGCCTGCAAGATCATGTAATATTGGGCCGCGGCAAGCATGCCAGCTTCAAGAGCCTGGGGTTGCTCTAGGATGAAACCGACATTCACGTTCATAGCCGTGCTGCTCGCGCTCGCCGCGCCGACGACCGCCGCGGTCGCGGCCGAGCTCACGCCGTCGCCCGCCATCGCGAAGGATATCGCCGCGTTTCCGCGCGTGGCTCCCGACGATCCATCGGCACGGCGCATCAATCAGGCGCTCGACCGCGCCGACGCCCGGTTGCGCGGCGCGGTGAAGGATTGCATCGCCAATACTGATAACCCCAAGGATGCGGAATGGACGCGCAATGTCACTGTCACCATGCGCGGCCCGCGCTATCTGGGATTGATCGCCTATGACGCGCTGAATTGCGGCGGCCCTTATCCCGATAGCGGCGTGCTGGCGCTGACCTACGATTTCTCCACCGGGTTTCCGGTGAATTGGGTCCGGCTGCTGCCGGCGGGGATGGTTCAGGACATCGGCAAGGAAAATGCGAGCGACGGCAGCGTCATCGGCACGCTGACCTCGTCTGCGCTCGTCGTGCTTTATGTGAAGGGGCTCGATCAGCCGATCGATCACGAGTGCAAGGACGTGTTGAGCGATCCGGCGCTGACTCTGGTGCTGTGGCCCGACGCGAAGGCGGACGGCCTCACGGTGATGCCGTCGAGTCTGCCGCATGTGGTCTATGCCTGCGGGCCCAGCGTCACCATCCCCACGGCGGTGCTGCGCAAGCTCGGTGTCGATGCCGGCCTGCTCGACACCATCGACGCGGCGCACGCCCAGGGCCTCTACGACAAGGACCAGCCCTAGCGGCGGCGCCAGCCCGGGCTTGCCCTGAGCCGGGTGCTGGGTTAAGCCCATACCCATGATCCCGCGCTATTCCCGCCCCGCGATGAGCGCCATTTGGGCACCCGACAACCGCTATCAAATCTGGTTCGAGATCGAGGCCGCGGCGCTCGAAGCCATGGCCCAGGCGGGAACCGTGCCCCAAGCCGCGGTCGCCGCCATGCGTGCCAAGGGCAAGTTCGAATCGGCGCGCATCGACGAGATCGAGCGCGAGACCAAGCACGACGTCATCGCCTTCCTGACCAACGTCGCCGAGCATGTCGGGCCCGAGGCGCGGTTTATCCATCAGGGCATGACCTCGTCGGACGTGCTCGACACCTGCCTCGCGGTGCAATTGACGCGAGCCACCGACATCCTGCTGGCGGACATGGCTGCGGTGATGAAGGCGCTGAAGCGCCGCGCGCTTCAATTCAAGCACACCGCGACCGTCGGGCGCAGTCACGGCATCCATGCCGAGCCGACGACATTCGGCCTGAAGCTCGCCGGGCATTACGCGCAATTCGCGCGCGGCCGCGAGCGGCTGGAGCGCGCGCGGGACGAGATCGCCACCTGCAAGATCTCCGGCGCGGTCGGCACCTTCGCCAATGTCTCGCCCAAGGTCGAGGAATTCGTCGCCAAGAAGCTCGGCCTCAAGCCGGAGCCGGTCTCGACCCAGATCGTGCCGCGCGACCGCCACGCGATGTATTTCGCGACACTGGGCGTCATCGCCGGCAGCATCGAAAACGTGGCGCTTGAAATCCGCCACCTGCAGCGCACCGAGATCGGCGAGGCCGAGGAATATTTCGCGCCCGGGCAAAAGGGCTCGTCGGCGATGCCGCATAAGCGCAACCCGGTGCTGTCGGAGAATGTCACCGGCCTGGCGCGGCTGGTGCGCGGCGCGGTGATGCCGGCGCTGGAGAATATCGCGCTGTGGCACGAGCGCGACATCTCCCATTCGGCGGTCGAGCGCGTCATCGCGCCCGACACCACGGTGACGCTGGATTTCGCGTTGGCCCGGCTGGCCGAGCTGATCGAGCGTCTGGTGGTCTATCCCGATGTGATGAAACGCAATCTCGAGCGCGCCGGCGGGTTGGTCAATTCGGGACGCGTGCTGCTGGCGCTGACCCAAGCCGGAATGAGCCGCGAGGATGCCTATCAGGCGGTGCAGCGCAGCGCGATGGCCTCGCTCGCCGGCAAGGGCGGCTTCGCCGAGCTGTTGGCCAAGGACCCGGCGGTGACCAAGCGGCTCAAGCCGGCCGAGCTCTCGGCGCAATTCGACAACGCCTATCACGTCAAGCACGTCGACACGATCTTCAAGCGGGTGTTCGGCAACGCGTAGGGCCGTTTTTCTAGCCGCCCTGCCCGAGCTGCTTCTTCGCCTCGGCCATGCAGCGCTCGAGCTCCATCGATATCCGCGCGGCATCGCGCTTGACGCCCTTATCGGCGAGGTCGGTCGCGACGCGCTTTAAAAGAGCCTCGTCGCCGCCCTTGTGCAGCGCCGCCGAGATCAGCGGCTTGGCGTAATCCTCGGCCGCCGATCCCTCGAGCCCCATCTCTTCCGCCGCCCACAAGCCGAACAGATGGTTGCGCCGGGCCTTGGCGCGAAAGGCGGCCTCTTGATCCTGGCTGAATTTCTTCTCGAAGCCTTTTTCGCGGTCGTCGAAGCCAGTCATGGGTGGCCCTCCTGCCGAGACGCTACAAAATCGGCCGGCCTGGGTCCATGATCGCCTCGCATGTGCACCTTCGTGATCCTGCGCCGGCCGGGGAGCGATTGGCCGGTGCTGATCGCCGCCAATCGCGACGAGATGCTGGGCCGGCCCTGGCTGCCGCCCGGCCGCCACTGGCCCGACCGGCCCGAGGTGACCGCCGGCAAGGACGAGCTCGCTGGCGGCTCCTGGCTCGGCATCAACGACGACGGCGTGGCGGCAGGCATCCTCAACCGCTTCGGCAGCCTGGGCCCCGCCCCGGGGCAGCGCTCGCGCGGCGAGCTGGTGCTGGAGGCGCTCGACCATGCCGACGCGGCCGATGCGGCCAAGGCGCTGGCGGCGATCGACCCACGCGCCTATCGCACCTTCAATTTGATGATCGCCGACGACACCGCAGCCTTTTGGCTGCGCCATGCCGATGAGAGCGGCAACCGACCCGTCAGCGTCACCAAGCTCGAGCCCGGCCTCTCGATGATCGCCGCCGGCGAGCTCGACGATGCGACGCCGCGCCTGACGCATTACCGGCCGCGCTTTCTGGAAGCCACTATCCCCGATCCGGCCAAGCACGATTGGCGGGGCTGGGAGCGGCTGCTCGAGGATCGCGGCTCTGCCGGCGCCGAACCAATAGCGGCGCTCAATTTCGCCACCGCGGAGGGCTTCGCCACCGTCTCCGGTGCCCTCATCGGTCTGCCCTCGAAGCAGCGGGGCGGGATCAAGCCCGCCTTCCGCTTCGCCGGATTTCGTCCACAGCCGACGCCGTGGCGCGACGTTTTAGTCTGAGGACGAATCGAGGGCTGCGTTGTTGCGCCGCGCTCGGGTTGCTATACATAAGACGGTAGGGCGAACCCGCCCCTTGAGAGCCCCCATGACCCGCCGCAAGCAAATCTACGAAGGCAAGGCCAAGGTGCTGTTCGAGGGCCCCGAGCCCGGCACGCTCGTCCAATACTTCAAGGACGACGCCACCGCCTTCAACAACCAGAAAAAGGGCACCATCGCCGGCAAGGGCGTGCTCAACAACCGCATCAGCGAATATCTGATGCTGCGCCTCGCCGAGATCGGCATCCCGACGCATTTCGTGCGCCGCCTCAACATGCGCGAGCAGCTGGTGCGCCAGGTGCAGATCATCCCGATTGAGGTCGTCGTCAGAAACGTCGTGGCGGGATCGCTGGCCAAACGCCTCGGCGTCGAGGAAGGCACCGCGCTGCCGCGCTCGATCGTCGAGTATTATTACAAGAAGGACGAGCTCGGCGACCCGATGGTGTCGGAAGAACACATCACCGCCTTCGGCTGGGCCTCGACGCAAGACCTCGACGAGATCATGCAGATGTCGCTGCGCGTCAATGACTTCCTCACCGGCTTGTTCCTCGGCATCGGCATCAAGCTGATCGACTTCAAGCTGGAATTCGGCCGGCTGTTCCACAACGACGAGATGCGCCTCGTGCTGGCCGACGAGATCAGCCCGGACAATTGCCGCCTGTGGGACGTCAAGACCAACGAGAAGCTCGACAAGGACCGCTTCCGCCGCGATCTCGGCAAGGTGGAAGAGGCCTATCAAGAGGTGGCGCGGCGCCTCGGCATCATGCCGGAGAACGCGCCGGGCGAGCTGAAGGCGGTGCCGTGAGCGCCGCCACGGCAATATGAAGGCGCGCGTTCATATCATGCCGAAGCAGGGCGTGCTCGACCCGCAGGGCCTGGCGATCGGCCATGCGCTGGCCGCGCTCGGCTTCAAGGGCGTCGGCGCGGTGCGCCAGGGCAAGGTCATCGACCTGGAGCTATCCGAGACCGACCCCACCCGCGCCAAAAGCGCGCTCGAACAGATGTGCCAGAAGCTGCTCGCCAACACCATCATCGAGAGCTATCGGGTCGAGATTCAGGGCTGACGCCCTGCCGAAGGAACATGACCCAAAGCCTCGCCGGCAAGCGCATCGTCGTTCCCGAGAGCCGCGAGCTCGACCTCTTCGCCCGCATGCTGGAGGCGGAAGGTGCTGCGACGCTACGCTGCCCGATGGTGACCATCCGCGACGCCGACGATCCGAAGCCGATCGAGGCCTGGCTCAAGCGCCTGATCGCCAGCGAATTCAGCGATCTGATCTTGCTCACCGGCGAGGGCCTGCGTCGAATCATGGCGGTTGCACAACGAGCGGGAATGGACGCGCCGGCGATCGCGGCGCTGGGCAAGCTCCGCACCGTCACTCGCGGGCCGAAGCCGGTGCGCGCGCTGCGCGAGTTGGGGTTGACGCCTGGCCTTAGCGCCGAAACGCCCACCACCGAAGGCGTGATCGAAACCCTATCGCGCGAGAATTTAAAGGGCCGCCAGGTCGGCGTGCAGCTCTATCCCGATAATCCGAACCAGAAGCTGATCGATTTTTTGCGTCAGGCCGGCGCGGAGCCGGCGCCGGTGCTGGCTTATCGGTACGCTTCGGATGCCGAAACGGCGCAGGTCGAGAAGGTTATCGCCGAGATGGCAGAGGGCCGCGTCGATGCCATCGCCTTCACCTCCTCGCCGCAGTTGAAGCGCTTGGCCGAGGTGGCAAAAGCGCGCGGGCTGGAGGCGCAACTCAAAGCCGGCCTGGCACGGGTCAAGATCTGCTCGGTCGGGCCGGTGGTGAGCGCAGCGGTCGAGGCGCTGGGTGCCAAGGTCGCCGTCGCGCCGGCGAGTGTCTTTCACATGAAGCCCTTGGTAAAAGCCATCGCCGCCGCGTTCGAGAGTGGCGGCTAAATTCTTATTCCGTCATGGCCGGGCTTGTCCCGGCCATCCACGACTTGCGGAGCGGGCCAAAGACGTGAACGCCCGGAACAGGTCCGGGCATGACAGTGAATTAGAGTGATTCATCGAGCGACGACTAATGCCACTACTCGCTGACGTGGATAATGTCGCGCATGATCGGATAGATCTCGTTCGCCCAGCGGCGGCCGTTGAAGACGCCGTAATGGCCGACGCCGGTCTGCACGTGATGGATCTTCAGATAGGGCCGGATGCCGGAGCAAAGCTCCTGCGCGGCGAGGGTCTGGCCGACAGCGCAGATATCGTCCTTCTCGCCCTCCACCGTCAGCAGCGCCATGCGCTTGATCGCGCCGGGATCGACCTTACGCCCGCGATACGCCATCATGCCGCGCGCCAGCATGCAGTGCTGAAACACGTCGCCGATGGTCTGCAAAAAGAATTCCGCCGGCAGATCCATCACCGCGAAATACTCGTCGTAGAAGGCGCGGATGATCTCGGCCTTGGCGTCCTCGCCTTTCACCAGATTGTCGTAATATTCGATATGCGTCTTAATGTGGCGCTCGATATTCATGCTCATGAATCCGGCGAGCTGCAAGAAACCCGGATAGACCCGCCGCATCGCGCCGGCAAAGCGCAGCGGCACGTAATTGATGAGATGGTTGTCGAACCAGTCGAGCGAATGCTGGGTCGCGAAGCCGTTGACCTTGGTCGGGTTGACCCGCGTGTCGATCGGCCCCGCCATCAGCGTCAGGCTGGCCGGCCGCGCCGGGTCGTCGTCCTCCGCCATCAGCGCGGTCGCGGCGAGCGCCGCCACCGTCGGCTGGCACACCGCGACGAGATGCGTCCCCGGCCCCAGCACCCTGAGAAAGTCGATCAGATGCTCGATGAAATCGTCGAGGTCGAAGCGCCCGTCGCCCTTCGGGATGTCGCGCGCATTGTGCCAATCGGTGATGTAGACGTCATGATCGGCGAGCATGGTGCGCACCGTGCCGCGCAGCAGCGTGGCGAAATGCCCCGACATCGGCGCGACGAGAAGAATACGCGGCTGGCTGGTGGCGATGTCCTTCTTGAAATGAAGCAGGGATGCGAAGGGCGTCGCATGAACGACTTCCTCGGTCACCGCGACAACGTGGCCGTCGACCGTGGCGGTGTCGATGAGATAGGCCGGGCGCGCATGGCTCAACCCGGCGCGCGAGAGCAGCTCGTAGGCCGCCGCCATCTTGCGCATCGAGCCGCCCTCGCCCATGCCGGCCCAGGGCTTGGCCAGCATGCCGCGCGCCGCCTTGGCCGCGGCGCGCAGTGGCGCCGTCATGTCGGCCTGCGCCTGATAGGCCTGATAGGCTTGTAACATCGACGCCGATCGCCTCCGCCCAAAGGGTGGCCCGTTCTGTGTTGCAATGCAATATCGAAGCCAATCCTTCGGCTGTGGCACGTGAATTGCGTCTTTTGAGTCGTGGCGGCGAGTCGCCACCGGAGGAGCTTCGATGGCGAAAGCCACGCTGACCATCAGCAGCAAGAATTACTCGTCCTGGTCGCTGCGCGGCTGGCTGCTGGCCAAATTCTCCGGCCTCGAATTCGAGGAAAAGATGGTCGCGCATGACGATCCGGTGGCGCGGGCGGAGATTTTGCTGCTGTCGTCGTCGATCCTGGTACCCTGCCTGTCGCATAACGGGATCGAGATCTGGGACACCCTCGCCATCGCCGAATATTTGAATGAAATCAAGCCCAAGGCGGGTCTTCTTCCAGCCGCCGTGGCAGCCCGGGCGCGCTGCCGCTCGATCAGCGGCGAGATCCATTCGGGATTCAGCACGCTGCGCGCGGCGCTGCCGATGAACCTCAAAGGCGATTTCCCCGGCTTCAAGGTGTGGTCACGCGCCCAGGCCGATATCGAGCGGGTGATGACGATCTGGCGCGAATGCCTGGCGAAATCGGGGGGCCCTTATTTGTTCGGCGAGCGCTCGATGGCGGACGCCATGTATGCCCCGGTCGCCACGCGATTCCTCACCTACGGCGTCAAGCAGGACGCGGCTTGCGCGGCTTATTCGGCCCAGATCATGGCGATGCCCGAGATGCAGGAGTGGGTTGCGGCGGCCAAGCTCGAGCCGAGCGAGATCGAGGAGCTCGAGGTCGAGTTCTGAGCAACTGCCTATTCTTTCTCCAAGCCCGCTGGTGGTTTTGCGGCCGCGGGCGCGCGACCGATTGGCGAAACCGCCGTGCCAAGAATCGCGTTGACGTTATTTTTGCGTTGCAACATTTCAGTTTGCATTGCAACATAAGTGAGTAACTGAAGCGGCCCGGCGCCGCCTATGGGGGTGAAAGATGTTGGATGAGCTGATCCGCACCGCCTTCTCGCATATCCATGAAGGCGATACCGAATACCAGGGTGGCGGCCTGCGCGATTTCTTCCTCTATCGCGATCTCGGCATCGCCAAGGCGACCAACGGCCAGGTCATCGCGCAGCTGGTCAAAGCCAATCTGGCGCCGACCGACGGCACCGGCTGGCACCGGCACGAGGCGAATTTCCATATCGTCATCATGCTGAAGGGCTGGGCCAAGTTCATGTACGAAACCAAATCGACGCTGGTGAAGGCGGGCGATTGCGTCCACCAGCGCCCGGGCATCGTGCACTACCTCTATGATTACTCGAAGGACATGGAGTATCTCGAGATCGCCAGCCCGGCCGATTTCAGCACCGTGCCGATGCCGGCGCCCTGCGCTATCCCGCCGGTGACACCCTGGGATTGACACGAGTCTAGCCGCTTCAGTCAGGGCGGCGGGATGGCGCAGGGCGCCATCCCGCCGCCCTTGAACCCTCGCATCACGCGGGCTATGTGAAAGCCCCAAGCCCGCGCGCGAGGCCACCGGTTCCATGCAAGCCGCCATCATCGTCTTCCCCGGCTCCAACCGCGAGCAGGACGTCTTCGACGCGCTGCACCGCGCCACCGGGAAGAAGCCGCTGAAGGCCTGGCACCGCGACAGCGATTTCCCCAAATCCGATCTCATCGTCATCCCGGGCGGGTTCTCCTACGGCGATTATCTGCGCTGCGGCGCCATGGCGGCGCATTCGCCGATCATGCGCGCGGTGAAGGAGCGCGCGGCGAAGGGCGTGCCGGTCTTGGGCATCTGCAACGGCTTCCAGATCATCACCGAGGCGGGGCTGCTGCCGGGCGCGCTCCTCACCAACCAGACGCTCAAATTCCACTGCAAGGACGTCCATCTCAAGGTCGAGACGAGCCAGAGCATCTTCACTCGCGGCTATAATGCGGGGCAAGTCATCCGCGTGCCGGTGGCGCATCACGACGGCAATTATTTCGCCGATGCAGCGACGCTCGACCGGCTCGAAGGCGAAGGCCGCGTCGCCTTCCGCTATTGCAGCGAGGCGGGTGAATTGGACACCGCGAGCAATTCCAATGGCTCGGTGCGCAACATCGCCGGCGTGCTCAACGAGACAAAGACCGTTCTCGGCCTCATGCCGCATCCCGAGGACGCGACCGACCCGCTGCTGGGCTCGACCGACGGCCAGGGTTTTTTCGCCGGGCTGGTGGAGGCCCTGGCTTGAAACTGGACCAGGCCGGGCTCGAAGAGGCGCAGAAGCACGGCCTCAGCGCCGAGGAATACGCCCGCGCCCGCAGCATCATGGGGCGCAGCCCGAACCACACCGAGCTCGGCATTTTCTCGGTGATGTGGTCGGAGCACTGCTCCTATAAATCCTCCAAGGTCTGGCTGAAAAAATTGCCGACCACCGGCAAGCGCGTCATCTGCGGCCCGGGCGAGAATGCCGGCGTCATCGACATCGGCGACGGCGAAGCCGCCATCTTCAAGATGGAGAGCCACAACCATCCCTCGTTCATCGAGCCCTATCAGGGTGCGGCGACCGGCGTCGGCGGCATTCTGCGCGACGTCTTCACCATGGGTGCGCGGCCCATCGCAAATCTGAATGCCCTTCGCTTCGGCAGCCCGGATCACCCGAAGACGCGACATCTGGTCGCCGGGGTGGTGAAGGGCATCGGCGGTTACGGCAATTGCGTCGGCGTGCCGACGGTGGGCGGCGAATGCGAATTCCACCCGAGCTATAACGGCAACATCCTGGTCAACGCGATGACGGTGGGCCTCGCGCGTTCCGACCGGATTTTCTATTCGGCCGCGGCGGGGCCGGGCAATCCCGTCATCTATGTCGGCGCCAAGACCGGGCGCGACGGCATCCACGGCGCCACCATGGCCTCGGCCGAGTTCAGCGCCGACAATGAATCGAAGCGGCCGACCGTCCAAGTCGGCGATCCGTTCACCGAGAAACTCCTCATCGAGGCCTGTCTCGAATTGATGGCGGAGGACGCCATCGTCGCCATCCAGGATATGGGCGCGGCGGGATTGACCTCGTCCTCGGTCGAGATGGCGGGCAAGGGCGGGCTCGGCCTCGAGCTCGATCTCAGCCAGGTGCCGGTGCGCGAAGAGAAAATGACCGCTTATGAGATCATGCTCTCGGAAAGCCAGGAGCGCATGCTGATGATCCTGAAGCCCGAGCGCGAGAATCTCGCCCGGCGCATTTTCGAGAAATGGGAATTGGATTTCGCCGTGATCGGCCGCGTCACCGACACCGGCCGCCTGGTCTTGAAGATGGGCAACACGGTCGAGGCCGACATGCCGGTCGGGCCCCTTGTCACCGAGGCGCCTTTATACGAGCGGCCCTGGACCCCCTCGCCGACCCTGCCCGATCTCAAGACGCAAGACATCGAGGCACGCGATCCCATCGCGGCGCTCAAGACCCTGATCGGCTGCCCGCACCTCGCCTCGAAGCGCTGGATCTGGGAGCAATACGATCATCTGGTGATGGGGCACACGGTGCAGCGGCCGGGCGGCGACGCCGCGGTGGTGCGCATCCCGGGGCGCAAGAAGGCGCTAGCGCTGGCGACGGATTGCACGCCGCGCTATTGCGCCGCCGACCCGAAGCGCGGCGGCATGCAGGCGGTGGCTGAAAGCTGGCGCAACCTCACGGCGGTGGGAGCGCTGCCGCTCGCCATCACCGACAACATGAATTTCGGCAATCCCGAGCGGCCCGAGATCATGGGCCAGTTCGCGCTCTGCATCGAGGGCATGCGCGAGGCGTGCCTGGCGCTCGACTACCCGGTCGTCTCCGGCAATGTCTCGCTCTACAACGAAACCAATGGCAGCGGGATTTTGCCGACGCCGGCGATCGGCGGAGTGGGGCTCATTGATGACGCTGCTAAGTCTGTGGGCTTAGCGCTCAAACGCCCCGGCGAGACCATTATGTTGATCGGCGAGACCAAGGGGCATCTCGGCCAATCGCTCTATCTGCGCGAGGTTCTCGGCCGCGAGGAAGGATCGCCGCCGCCGGTCGATCTGGCGGCCGAGCGCAAGAACGGCGATTTCCTGCGTGGGCAAATCGTCGCGGGCGCTGTTTCGGCCTGCCATGATCTCTCCGATGGCGGGCTCCTCGTAGCACTTGCCGAGATGGCGATGGCGGGCGGCACCGGCGCCGCGATAGTAGTCCCGGCGGGGATTCCGACGCACGGCTTTCTCTTCGGCGAGGATCAGGCGCGCTATCTCATCGCCTGCGCCGATCCCAAAAAGCTCAGCGCCGCGGCCAAGGCGGCCGGCGTTGCAACCCTGACCCTCGGCCAAAGCGGGGGTGATTCGTTGACTATCAAGGACATCGGTGCCATATCGGTGCGGGAATTACGGCGCATCAATGAGGCTTGGCTGCCCGATTACATGGCGACCCGCTAGCCTCCGGAGACTTCATGGCGCTCGACGCGGAGACCATCGAAAAGCTCATCAAGGCAGGGCTGCCGGATGCGCAGATCGTCATCGAGCCGCTCGCCGACGACAACGACCATTACGCCGCCCGCGTGATTTCATCCGCCTTCAAAGGCAAGAGCCGCGTCCAACAGCACCAGATGATCTATCGGGCGCTGGGCGGACGCATGGGCACCGAATTGCATGCACTGGCTTTGCAGACCAGCGCGCCGCAGGATTGACAGCCGGTTTCAACAAAGGACACATCGCCTCATGGATACGACGCATACCACCCCCGCCCTCGATCGCATCAAGCAGGACATCGCCGCCAATCCGGTGGTGCTGTTCATGAAGGGCACGCCGGTGTTTCCGCAATGCGGCTTTTCCGCCGCGGTGGTCGGCATCCTGACCAAGCTCGGCGTGAAATTTAAGGGCATCGACGTGCTCGCCGACCCGGAGATCCGTCAGGGCATCAAGGATTTCTCGAGCTGGCCGACAATTCCGCAGCTCTACGTCAAGGGCGAGTTCCTCGGCGGCTGCGACATCGTGCGCGAGATGTTCGAGAGCGGCGAGCTGAAGGATTTCTTTGCCGAGCAAGGCGTGACCGCAAAAGCGTAACGCGCCGTCGGCTGCAAACCGGGGGAACGCAAATGAGAAAATTCGGAATGGTCGTGGCGGGCGCGTTGGCGCTCGCTTTTGCATCGGCGCCGGCTTGGGCCGCCGACATCACGGTGTTGAGCTCGACCGGCATCCAATCGGTGGTGCTGGCGCTGCAGCCCAAATTCGAGAAGGCGACCGGCAACAAGCTTCTCATCACCTTCGACACCTCGAATGCGCTGAAGGCGCAGATCGACGGCGGCAAGAGCTTCGGCGTCGCCATCCTGACGCCGGGGCTGATCGAGGATCTGATCAAATCCGGCAAGGTGGCGCCCTCGACCAGCCTCACCATCGCGCGCGCCGGGCTCGGCATCGCGGTGAAGGCGGGCGCGAAGAAGCCCGACATCCGCACCGTCGAGGGCTTCAAGCAGGCGCTGCTCAAGACCAAATCGATCGCCTATACCACCGCCGGCCAGAGCGGAATCGCCTTCGCCGCCGTCATCGAGAAGCTCGGCATCGCCGATCAGATCAAGGCCAAGGCGAAGACGATCCCCGGCGGCCCGACCGGCGCCCTCATCGTCTCGGGCGACGCCACCATGGCGGTGCAGCTCATCCCCGAATTGAAGGCAGTGAAGGGCGTCAGCGTGGTCGGCCCCTTCCCCGCCGAGCTGCAAACCTATGTCGTGCTGACCGGCGGCATCGGCGCTCAATCGCCGAACCCGGCGGCGGCGCAGCAGCTGCTGCAATACCTCACCTCGCCCAAGGCGCTGCCGACGATCAAGGCGAAGGGTCTGCAGCCGGGCTGAGCGCGGCGCTGCTGCATCCGAAGGCAAAACCGAGATGAAAATCCTGATCGTCGGCGCCGGCGCGATCGGCGGCTATTTCGGCGGGCGGCTGCTCGAGGCCGGGCGCGACGTCACCTTCCTGGTGCGCGAGAAACGCGCGGCGCAGCTTAAGGCCGAAGGTCTTGTCATCCAGAGCAAGCTCGGCGACGTCAACATCAAATCGCCGCCCACCATCGCGGCGGCGCAGCTCAAAGCGCCCTACGATCTGATTATCGTCAGCATGAAGGCCTACGACCTCAAAGCGGCGATGGAATCCTTCGCCGCCGCGGTCGGGCCCAACACGGCGATCCTGCCGCTGCTCAACGGCATGAGCCATCTCGACCTGCTGGAAAAGCGCTTCGGCGCCAAAGCCGTGCTGGGCGGGCAATGCATCGTCGCGGCAACGCTCGACGGAAAAGGCCATATCCGCCACCTCAACGATACGGCGTCGCTGGTTTTCGGCGAGCGCGACGGCGCCGATTCGCCGCGCAGCGCCGAAATCCTGAAAACCCTGAGCGGCGCCAAGTTCGATAGCCGCGCCAGCAGCGCGATCGTGCTCGAAATGTGGGAGAAATGGGTGTTTCTCGCCACGCTGGCCGGCATCACCTGCCTGATGCGCGCCAGCGTCGGCGACATCGTCGCAGCGGGTCAGGGGCAGCTGACGCTCGACCTGCTGGAGGAATGCCGCGCCATCGCCGAGGCGGCGGGCGCGAAACCGCGCGCGCCCTTCCTGGAACAAGTGCGCGGCACGCTGAGCGCCAAGGGCCCGCCCCTCACCGCCTCGCTGTTGCGCGATATCGAAAAGGGCGCGCCGATCGAGGCGGACCATATCTTGGGCGATCTGCTGCGCCGCAAGCCCAAGGGCGGCGGCGGAAACTCACTGCTGGCGGTCGCCTATGCCAATCTCAAAGCCTATGAGGCGCGGCGCGCCCGCGAAGCCGCCAAGAGCTAGGCGGCCAATTCGCCCCCGAATTCATAGGCTGCCATGCTCATGCTGCCGAGGGTGAAGCCCTTATACAGCTGCGTCGCCTTGGGGTGCACCCCCGCGGCGCCGTAAGCGACGAAGATCGGCAGGAAATGCTCCGGCGTCGGCTGGGCGCGCAGCGGCTCGGGCGCGGATTTATTCCAATCGAGAAAAGCCTGCTCGTCGCCATCCTTCAAGGTTTTCGCCAGCCAATCGTCGAAATTCCGTGCCCAATCCGGCACCGGACCGCCATCGCGCGCGATCTCGCCGAGATTGTGGACGGCGCCGCCGGTCGCCAGGATCAGCACATTCTCGTCGCGTAAGGGAGCGAGCGCGCGGCCGAGGCGCTGGTGCCAGAGCGCGTCTTTCAGCGGCTGCACCGAAAGCTGCGCCGCCGGAATGTCGTGGCCCGGATACATGTTCTTCAAGGGAACCCAGGCGCCGTGATCGAGGCCGCGCGCGGGATCGACGGCGAGCGGGATGCCGGCACCCTTCAGCAGCTCGGCGACGCGGCCGGCGAGAGCGGGCGATCCGGGTGCTGGATAGCTGATCTGATAAAGCGGCGCCGGAAAATTATAGAAATCGTGGATGGTCTCGTTGACCGTGACGGCGTTGACCGCAGGCTCGCGCGTGTTCCAATGCGCCGAGACGACCAGGACGGATTTCGGGCGCGGCAATGCCTTGCCGAGCTTGGCCCAGAACTGCCCGGCGGCTCCGGCGTCGAGCGCCAGCATGGGCGAGCCATGCGAGAGAAAGATGGTGGGGAGCGGCTTGGCCATGCAGAATAATAGCGCCGGCACGGCCGCCGCGTCCGGTATTATGCGCCTCGCCGATGCATGGGAGGGATGATGAAACCCACATGGTTGCTCGCGATCGCGCTGCTCGCTTGGCCCACCGGCGCCTGGGCCCAGGGCGCGCCCGCGCCGGTGACGGTGCAGGGCTGCCCGAAGCCCGGCGTCGAGGCGCGTTGCCTGATGCTGAGCGATGGCGGCGTCACCTACGACATCACCGCGGCGAAACCCCAGCCGAAGCCGGGCGTCGCCATTCACCTGCAAGGAACCCCGGTGCGCGAAGGAATTTCCATTTGCCAGCAGGGAATTATCTTGAAGGACATCACCTGGCAGGAAACCGGGCAGAGCTGCGCCAAGTAATTTAGGCCGCTTTCGCCGCCACTCTTCCGACCAGGCGCTCGACCGCCTCGATAATGGCGGCGGGGCTCGCCTGGTTCTTGCCGGCGATGTCGAGCGCCGAGCCATGCGCCACCGAGGAGAACAGCACCGGCGTGCCGATGGTGAGGCCGGCGCTGCGGTTGCGGCCCAGCAGCTTTGCGACGATGTGGCCCTGATCGTGGATCATCACCACGAAGGCGTCGACGCCCTTGCGGTGGAACATGAGGTCGGCCGGAAACGGCCCCTCGACGTCGATGCCGGAAGCCTGCATGGTGGATATCGCGGGCTCGATGATGCGGATTTCCTCGTCGCCGAACATGCCGCCCTCGCCGGCATGCGGGTTGAGGCCGGAGACCGCGATCTTCGGGCGGGCAATGCCCATCTGCTGCAAGGCGCGCTGTGTCGCCTGGATCACCCGCTCGACCCGCTCGCGCGTGACGAGCGAGATAGCGTGCGCCAATCCCACATGCAGCGTGGTGTGGACGATGCGCTTGTCGTCGAAGCAGATCATGAGAAACGCATCGTCGATCGGCGTGCCGGTGCAGCGCGCGACGAAGCTCGGATAGCCGTCGAACTCGATGCCGGCCGCCTTGATCGCGCTTTCGGTCTGCGGCGCCGCGATCACCGCATCGACCTCGCCCGCCTGCGCCGCCGCAATCGCGGCGCGCGCGGAATCGACGGCGGCGTGGCCGTGCACGGCGGACACAGTGCCGAGCGCCAAGGGATTTTCGAGCTTCAGATCGAGCGCCAGCAGCGCCACACCCTCGCCGCTCCATTCGACCTTGGCCGCGCTGGCGTAGCTGCGGATTTTTGGCGACAAGCCCGAGGCCTTGGCATGGATGGCGAGCGCCTTCGGATCGCCGACCAGCAGCGGCCGGCACAAGGCATTGACGCGAGGGTCGAGCGCCGCCTTCAAGGCGATCTCCGGCCCGATGCCGGCGGGATCGCCCATCGATATGGCGAGGCGCCTCATCGCAGCGGCGCTCCGCCCGGCTGCGCCACGACATGCCATTGATCGGCCGCCGCATCCCAGCGCGTCACCAGCACGTCGTCGAGCGACAATCCCCGTTGCGGCGTCGCCTCGTAATCGTAGATGCCGTTGGCGCCGGCCACGCCCTTCAGATGAAGAAGATAATCGCGCAGCTGCGTCGCGCTAGCGCCGGCCGGCAGCTTGCGCAGCGCCTCGACGACGATGATGGCGGGATCCCAGCCGAGCAGCGAGCCCTCGTCCGGCTTGACGCCGGCCTCGGCATAGGCGGCGTAAAGCTCTTTCTGCTTTTGCGCGACCTTGGGGTCGAGCTTGATGCGCGGATCGCCATTGACCGGCCATTCCGGCGCCGGGAGGTAGAGCTCCTTCGGCAGGAAATCGGCGAAGCGATGCATCTGCGCATAAGTCATGTTGCCGCCGGTGGTGCCGACCGGCCCGGAAAATCCCGCCTGGACGATGCCGCGGAAGGCGGTCGCCACCGGCGAGCCGGTGCTCCACGCCACGACCGCCTGCGGCTGCGAGGCGGTGATCTGCTCTAACTGCGCCGCGGCCGAGACATCGGCCGGGTTGAAATGGGCGCGGGTGACGAGCTTCAAATCGGTGTTCTCGGGCAGCGCCAAAAGATCGTCGAAGCCCTTATCGGCGTCCTGGCCGGTGGCATCGGTCGAGGTGATGGTGGCGAGCTTGGTCCAGCCCTTGAGGCGGAAATAGCGCACCAGCGCGATCGCCTGGTCGTGGGTCGAGACGCCGGCAACGAAGACGTAGCTCCCTTCCGTCGGGTGAATGCCGGCCGAGAAGCAATACATCACCGGGCCGGTGTCCTGGACCAGCGGCGACATGGCGTTGCAGGTGCCGACCAGCGACGAGCCCATGATGATGGCGGGGTGCGTCGCGATGGCGTCGTTGAGGAGCTGGACGCCGACTTGCGGCGAGGATTGGTCGTCATGGAAGACGAAGCGCAGCGTCTTACCGTGAATGCCGCCGGTCTTGTTGGTCAGTTTTTCGACGAGCTGGAGCGCGTCGTGCTCCTCCATGCCGAGGAAGGCGCCGCCGCCGGTCAACGCGTTGATCACCGGAATGTCGTAGAAATCTTCCGCTTGCGCGGGCGCGGCTTGGACCGTCCCCAGCGCGAGAAGTCCCAGCACCGCCGCCGAAATCGAAAGCCTCATCGGAATCCTTCCCCCACGCGCCTTATTTCGTTGTCAGGCATGACGAAAGGTAGACAAGCGGGAGAGCCCAGGCAATGCCTTAGCCTCTCACCCGCTGCCCCTCAGCCTAGCGTCGGCGGCGGGGTTTCGCTCTTCTTGGGCGGCACGATCAGCACGCGGTCGACCCGGCGGCCCTCCATCGCCATCACCTCGAAGCGGGTGCCGCCGACGGTGAGCTTGTCGCCCATCACTGGGATGCGGTTGAGCCGCGCCATGATGAAGCCGCCCAGCGTGTCGAAATCGTCGCCCGGCTCGTGGATGAGGATGCCGTCGAGATCGCCGACCTCCTTCAGCTCGGCGATCGGCGTCAGCCCGTCAACCAATAGGCTACCGTCGGGACGACGCCGGATTTCGGTCTGCGGGCCGGTCGATGTGTTGATGTCGCCGATCAGCGCCTGAAGGATGTCGTGCAGGGTGAGCACGCCCTCGAAATCGCCGTACTCGTCGACGACGAACATCATGGCGGCGCCGCTTTTACGGAAAATCTCCAACGCGCGCAAGGCGGTGACGTTCTCGGGCAGATAGAAGGGCGGTTTCATCGCCGCCTTCAAGTCGAAGGGCTTGTCGGCGAGCATGGCCGAGAGCACGTCCTTGACCTGAACGACACCGACGAGGCGCCGGCTGTCGCCCTCGACCACCGGAAAGCGCGAAAAGGCGCTGGCGATGATGCGGCGGCGGTTCTCCGCCTCGCTGTCGGTCAGATCGAGCGATTCGATCTTGGTGCGCGGTGTCATCACCGTGCTGACGCGCCGCTCGCCGAGCCGTAACGCCATCTCGACGATCTCAGTCTCCGCCTTCTCGAAATGCCCGGCGGCGGTGGCCTCGCGCAGTAAAAGCCCGATCTCCTGCTCGGTCACCACATTGGGCTCGGGCGCACGCAGCGGCAGTAGGCGAAGAATGAAATTCGAGATCGCGCTCAGCACGCGCTCCAAGGGGGTGACGATGCGCGCCAGCGTCAAAAGCACGCCCGAGAGCCGCGCCGCCAGCGCCGCCGGCCGGCGCAAGGCAAGGCGCTTCGGCACCAGCTCGCCGATGATGAGGGTGAAGAAGGAGATCAGGGCGACCACCACCGCGACCGAAATGCCGTGCGCATGCTCGCCGATCCAGCCAGGAATCGGCTCGATCGAGCGGCCGAGCGTGTCGGCGATGGTGGCGCCGCCGAAGACGCCGGCCAGCACGCCGATGACGGTGATGCCGATCTGCACGGTGGAGAGGAAGCGGCTGGGATCGCGCTTCAACTCGAGCGCCACCTTGGCGCCGGCGCGGCCCTCCTCGGCGGCGTGCTGCAGCCGGGTCTTGCGCGCCGACACCACCGCCATCTCCGCCAGGGCGAAGAAGCCGTTAAGCAGGATCAGCAGGAAGACGATGACGAGCTGTAGCCACAGCATGGAAGCTCCGGGGAGGCGAATCGGCGGCAACTAGCATAAACGGAAGCGGGTCTAATCGTTAGCCCAGTCGCGAATCGGGATTGCGCAGCCGAGATGCACAAAACGCGCATACCCGGCGCAAGGCCGGGCATGATTCCGAGCGAGACGGGTGAGGCGATCAGCGCGAGTAGAACTCGACCACCAGATTGGGCTCCATCGGCACCGGATAGGGCACGTCGGCCAGTTTCGGGCCGCGCACGAAGCTGCCCTTGAAATTATCCGCATCGACGGTGAGATATTCCGGCACGTCGCGCTCGGCCGATTTGGCGGCTTCGAGCACCACCGTCATCGTCTTCGCCTTGTCCTTGAGCTCGATGGTATCGCCATCGCTCACCGAATAGGAGGAGATGTTGACGCGCTTGCCGTTGACCTTGACGTGGCCGTGATTGACGAATTGGCGCGCGGCAAAGGGCGTCGGCGCGAATTTCATCCTGTATACGACGGCATCGAGACGCCGCTCCAAGAGTTCGATCAGATTCTCGCCGGTGTCGCCGCGGCGGCGCGCGGCCTCCTGGTAGACGCGGCGGAATTGGCGCTCGCCGATATTTCCGTAATAGCCCTTCAGCTTCTGCTTCGCCATCAGCTGGGTCCCGAAATCGGAGGGCTTCTTGCGGCGCTGGCCGTGCTGCCCGGGGCCGTAATCCCGGCGGTTGAGCGGCGATTTGGCGCGGCCCCAGAGATTGGCGCGCAGGCGCCGGTTGATCTTGTATTTCGAACCTTCGCGTTTGCTCATCGTGACCTGTGTTTGCTCATATTGTTGTTATTTGTCCCAATAGGCCTTTTGCGCATACGGCGCAAAAGACGGGGCTTTCACCCACGTTCTTGGGAATGGCCGGGACTATAAGCGGCGGCGAGTGAAAGTCAACCCGGAGGCGGTCCGCCGCCCGCGTTAGCAAGCCGGGCCAGAGCATTGATTATCAAGTATAAGCTGCCTCAAACCCCGCGCTTATTGCCCCAGATCAACACATGCAGCTGCGGCAGCACCGTGGCGGCGAACCAGCCATCCGCCGCCGCCTTGGCGACGAGCCAAGCATAGCCCTGGCGCAAGCCGGCGAAATCGGTGGTCTCCTCATTGGGCTTCTCGCGGCCGAGCTCGGGCGACGGATTGCCGAGCTGGAGATAGACCGGCAACGCCGGAAAGCGCTTCGCCGTGGCGCGGGCGAAGGCGTAATCGTCATCGTCGAAGACGACGATCTTCAAGGCGATGCGGGGACCGTCGCCGGCGGCGGCGAGGCAGGATTCGAAAGCAGGCCAATCGATCACCATGCCGGATGAGGGCGGCTTCGGGCTGAGGATGAGCCAGTCAAGCTCGCCGAACCAGGGCTTGGCGATGCTGCCCTGAGTCTCGAGCGCGAATTCGAATCCTGCAGCATGGCCTGCGGCGATGAGCGGCTCGAGTGGCTGCAGCGCCGGATTGCCGCCGGAGAGCGAGACCAGCAGTGGACGCCCACCCGACAATTCCGCGACTCGGGCGAGAATGGCCTCGGGCGACATCGGCAGCCACTCGCCGCTGTGCTCGAGCAAAACCGCATAGAGCGTGTCGCACCAGCGGCAGCGGTAATCGCAGCCGCCTGTGCGGACGAAGATTGTGGGCCGGCCGATCAGCGGCCCCTCGCCCTGCACGGTCGGGCCGAAGATCTCGCTGACCAGGATGCGCGCACTCACGGCCGGTATTCAGCCCATGTGCGCGGCGTCTCGCTGACACGCACCGCGGCGGTTTCGGGCCAGCGGGTTTTGCACCAAGCGTAGAGAAATTGCGCGATGACCTCGGCGGTGGTGCGGTCGTGGCCGAGCGCCTGGTTGAGATCGCGATGGTCGAGCGTGGCGTCGATGAAATCCTTGAGATCCGAAAGCTCGCGGTAATCGCGCACGAAGCCGATCGCATCGACATCGCGCTTTTCCAGCACGATCTCGACCTCGTAATTATGACCGTGCAACCGCGCGCAGGGGTGGTCCGGCGGCAGGCCGCCGATGACATGCGACGCCGAAAAGGCGAAGCGCTTGGATATCGTGAACATGGCTAGGCCGCGACTATGCGGGCGGCGTCGCCAAAGACGGCAATCCTGGACAAGCTCGGGCTCCTTGTTTTGACCGGGTAGGCTGCGACCGGATCGGCGAAGGCCGATGAGCGAGGATATAAGCCGTCGGGATCGCGCGGGCAACGAGAATGCGCTACCCCGTCACCTCGGACGGGAAGACGTGCGTGCCGCCAAATCCCACCGGCAGCTCGCGCACCCAGAGCGCCTTGTTGACCGGCAGGACGCCGTAGAGATGCGGGAAGAGCGCGCCGCCGCGCGCCGGCTCCCATTTCAGCGCCCGCCCCAGCGAATCGGCATCGACCGCGACCAGCACGAGATTGGGTAATCCGGCGAAATGCCGGTTGGCGGTGTCGGCAACCTGCTCCGCGGTGGAGAAATGGATATAGCCGTCGGCGGTATCGATCGGCGCACCGCGGAAGACGCCGAGGCGCTCCGCCTCCTCCCATAGCGGGCGCGGGGATATCTTGTAGATCGTCGTCATGCGCTCTCCGTCTTCTTCCGGCGCTGGCGCAGCCCCGCGAAGGAGGTCACCACGCCGTGCAGCGTGCGCACCTCCTGCTCGGTGCATTGGGCGCGTTGGAACAGATTGCGCAGATTGCGCACCATCGAGGGGCGCTTTTCCGCGTTGCGCATGAAGCCGCTGCGGTCGAGCTCCTCCTCGAGATGCTGGAAGAACTGGATGAGCTGCCGCTTGGTGGCGCGCTTCGAGCGGGCGGTGGAGATTTGCTCGTCGGGCGTGACATCACCGGCATTGAACCATTCATAGCCCAGAATCAGCACCGATTGAGCGAGGTTGAGCGACGAAAACGCCGGGTTGAGCGGCACCGAGATCACCACCTCCGACAGCGAGATATGGTCGTTGAGCAACCCGCTACGCTCTGGCCCGAACAGGATACCGGCCGCCTCGCCCGCCGCCAGCAGCGGCTTCATCTCGGCGACCGCCTGGCGCGGCGTGACGGTGCGCTTCACCATGAAACGGTCGCGCGCCGTCGCCGCATAGACATGGCGCAGATCGGCCACCGCATCCTCGATGCGATTAAACAGCTTCGCCTTGTCCAGCACGGCATCGGCGCCCGAGGCGGCGGCCACCGCCTTCACGCTCGGCCAGCCGTCGCGCGGCTTGACCAGGCGCAGATCGGTCAGGCCGCAATTGAACATGGCGCGCGCCGCGGTGCCGATATTCTCGCCGAGCTGCGGCTCGACCAGGATGATGGCGGGGCCGCCGGAAAATCGCGCGCGGCGGCGGTCGGTGCCGGCCATCAGCGCAACAACGGATGAAGACGCGCCTGGCTCACGCCCGCCGGCCGGAGCGCCAGAGTTTGTAGGTCAGGCTGTCATGCAACGCGTCGTAGGACGCATCGATGACGTTGGCCGAGACGCCGACCGTCGACCACACCTCGGCGCCGTCGCTGCTCTCGATCATGACGCGGGTGATCGCCTTGGTGCCATCCTGCGGCGTCAATATCCGCACCTTGTAGTCGGTAAGCTTGATGCGATCGAGCTCGGGGTATGTCGGCGACAGCGCCTGGCGCAAGGCGGCGTCGAGCGCGTTGACCGGGCCGTTGCCCTCGGCGACGCGCATCTCCTGCTTGTTGCCGATATTGACCTTGATCGTCGCCTCGGACAGCGTGACCAGCTCGCCCGTGGCGTTCCAGCGCCGCTCGTCGAGCACGCGAAAGCTTTGCAGCTTGAAATATTCCGGCACGGTCTCGAGCGCGCGTCGCGCCAGCAGCTCGAACGAGGCCTCGGCGCCGTCATAGGCATAGCCCTTGAACTCGCGCGACTTGACCTCGTCGAGCAGCGCTCCGAGCTTCGGGTGGTCGGATTTGATCGATATGCCGATTTCGCCCAGCCGCGCCAGCAGATTGGATTTACCCGCCTGGTCGGAAACCACGATGTGGCGCCGGTTGCCGACCGAGGCGGGATCGATATGCTCGTAGGAGCGCGGATCCTTGGTCACCGCCGAGACGTGCAGGCCGCCTTTATGCGCAAACGCCGCCTCGCCAACATAGGCGGCGTGGCGGTCGGGCGCGCGGTTGAGCCGCTCGTCGAGAAAGCGCGAGACGTGGGTGAGCCGCGCCAGGCCTTCGCGCGTGACGCCGGTCGCATAGCCCATCTTCAAGACGAGATTGGGAATGACCGAAACCAGATTGGCGTTGCCGCAGCGCTCGCCGAGCCCGTTCAGCGTGCCCTGCACATGGCGCGCGCCGGCACGCACCGCGGCGAGGGAATTCGCCACGCCGGTGCCGGTATCGTCGTGGCAATGGATGCCGAGCCGGTCGCCCGGCACCGCCTCTTGCGCCGCGCGCACAATACGCTCGACCTCGTCCGGCAGCGTGCCGCCATTGGTGTCGCACAGCACGATCCAGCGCGCGCCGGATTTGAGCGCCGCCTTGATGCAATCGAGCGCGAATTTCGGGTTGGACTTGAAGCCGTCGAAGAAATGTTCGGCATCGAAGATGATCTCGTCGAGCTTTGTGGCGGCATAGGCGACCGACTCCCCCACCATCGCCAACGCCTCGTCGAGCCCAACATCGAGCGCCACCTTGGCGTGGAAATCCCACGCCTTGCCGACGATGGTCGCCACCTTGGCGCCGGACGACAGAATGGCGGCCAAACCCGGATCGTTGCCGGCGCTGCGGCCCGAGCGGCGGGTCATGCCGAAGGCGCAAAGCTTGGCGTGGGAAAGCTTCGGCAGATGGGCGAAAAAGGCGTCATCGGTCGGGTTGGCGCCGGGCCAGCCGCCCTCGATATAATCGATGCCAAACGCGTCCAATTCGCGGGCAATCGCGAGCTTATCGGGCACGCCGAAATCGACGCCCTGGGTCTGCGCCCCGTCGCGCAGGGTGGTGTCGTAGATATAGACGCGCTCGCCGGTCATGCGCCGCATCCTATTGAAGAAGGTCAAAAAAGTCGAGAAAGAGTGAGATTAATTTTGACTCTTCTGAGATTGAATTTCTATTTTTGGTCGTCAGGAACGATTTTATCTTCGCCTTTAGAAATCATAGTTTGCGTATCGATTTCCTTAAGCGGTCGCATTCTTTTTTCGCGAGCGATTATTACAAATAGAACTCCGGAAACCAACGCGGCAAACATTCCTATTACCGAAACGATGATTCCAACCACTGCTGGCTGGGATAAAATTTGTGCTTGTTCCGAAAAAACCTAAAATGCGCAGATATCTTTACGCTGTATGATCAGTGCAATAACGGTGGTAAAAACAATCATCAAACCAACCGTTAATCCCATGAACATACTCAATTGGGTTCGAGACTTTTCTCGATAAGACAAAAATAACGAATTATCTTCTAGGCGCGTCTGCGCCTGTCCATTTGCTCGCTCCTTGAGTTGAACTGCTCGCTGTTCTGCGGGTGGCGCCTTCACCGCTAAAATCCGCTCGCAATATTCTTTTTTCATGGCCGGCGTTAAAAAACTAGAATCCATAATCTCTTTGATTAAATGATCAAAGATCTGTGAACTATTGTGCATATCTGTGCGCGCCACACCGTCTTTTTGTGAAGTTGCGCGAATAAGACTCCGAATTATTTCTCTCGTGGGCGTAGTATCATTAGTTATCGCCGATCGCGCAGCAAAAATTACTTCTTGATTAGCTCCCCGCAGCTTTTCTAAATACTCGCGATTCTCTTTTTTAGAAAAAAGACGCTGCGTTACAAACGTAGCGATAAAGCCAGATGGAATTCCTGCCCCGATCCCAACCACCCACGGATTAGACCAAAAACGTCCACATTGGGCACCCTCTACATTTTAGATATTAGAAGAATTATATTTCGTAATTATTGAACTAACTTAATATAGCCCCACCGAATCGTCAAATAGTCCAGATGAATTTGTGCTCGCAAATAACAATTGGTACTTGAGTGGAGCCTTATTGCCTCTGCTTCGTTACTCCTTCGGGACATTTCGTCCCCTTAAGGAAGTTTCCTATGTACAGCTTTAAGAACTTGGTTGGAACGGCTGTCCTCGCTGCCACTTTGGCGGCCGGTGCAATGGTCGCGACGATTACGGTCGCGTCCGCCGACGTCGCCTGCAACAGCAATGGCGATTGCTGGCAAACCAGCCAGCGCTACACGACCTATCCGCCGTCTTTGGGCGTCCAGTTCTATGGCGATGATTGGGCGGTCACTCACCGCACCGACACGCAATATCATTGGCAGGCCAATCAAACCAACGACCACGGCTACTATGACCATGGCACGTGGCACGCTTTCGACGCCCGCTAAAAACGGGAATTGGGCGGCAGCCCGTTCTGGCTGCCGCCTGCCTCGTATTTAGGCCTACGACACCGTCAAATAATGCACGCTGAATAGTTGATCGGCGTCGGTCCATACCGCGTCCGCCTTGAGGCCGGCGCGGCGGGCGAGATCCTGGAATTCCGCCACCGAGAATTTATGCGAATATTCGACATGGATGCGCTCAGCCTCGCTGAAGGCGATGCCCTGCCCGCCCACCGTGACGATCTGATCCATCAGGCTTTCGATGTAGATTTCGACGCGGCCCTCGACCGCGTTGTAGAAGGCGACATGCGCGAAGCGGTCGAGATTGAAATCGGCACCGAGCTCGCGGTTCATTCGAACAAGAATATTGAGGGTGAATTGCGCCGTCACGCCGGCGGAATCATTGTAGGCGGCATGCAGCAGATTCGGATCTTTCTTCATATCGGCGCCCACCACTATGCCGCCGCCCGGGCCTAGCAATGCCCGGCAACCGCACAGGAAATCGACCGCCTCCTGCGGCGTGAGGTTGCCGATGGTTGAACCGGGAAAGAACCCGACGCGGCGGCCAGGATAGCGCCCGAGCAGAGCCGGCAGGCGGCGAGGCTCCATGTAATCCGCGCAGATGGCGATGACCTCTATGCCGGGGAAATCGCGCGCCACCGACGAAGCGGCACCGTGCAACATGTCGCCCGAGATGTCGATCGGCACGTAGGAAACCGGCTGGTCGAGCGCCGCCAGCAGCAGCCGCACCTTGGTGCTGGCGCCGCTGCCGAATTCGATGAGCCGCACCTTGGAGCCGATGCGCAAGGATATCTCGGCAGCGCGCGCGGTCAAAATCGCGGTCTCGGTGCGCGTCACGTAATATTCGGGCAGCTCGCAGATCGCCTCGAACAGCTCTGAGCCGCGCTGGTCGTAGAGAAAGCGGCAGGGAATCGATTTATGCGATCGCCGTAGCCCCGCCAGCGCCACGTCGCGGAAGCTTTCCTCGCGCGGAGCGAGGTCGAGATAGGCCACCAGATTGCCGTCGCGCATCAGGCGTCCTCCGCCAGGCGAATGCCGCCGAAGCACCAGCGCGCGGCGGGTGGAAAGAAATTGCGATAGGTCGCGCGCGCATGGCCGGCCGGCGTCACGCAACAGCCGCCGCGCAGCACCATCTGGCCGCTCATGAACTTGCCGTTGTATTCGCCGATGGCGCCCGCCTCGACGCGGAAGCCGGGATAGGGCGAATAGGCGCTCGACGTCCATTCCCAGACATCGCCGAAGATTTGCGCCAGCCCCGACCCCGCCGCGGCCGACAGCGGATGCAGCACGGCGCTGTCAAGGAAATTGCCCGCGACCGGGAGCGGCGAAGCGACATTCTCCCATTCGGCCTCGGTCGGCAGGCGGCGGCCGGCCCAGCGCGCGAAGGCATCGGCCTCGTAATGGCTGACATGGCAGACCGGCTCGAAGGGATCGAGCGGTGCTAACCCATCGAGGGTGAAGACCGCCCAGGATTCATCGTCCTCGCCTGCGCGCCAATAGAGCGGCGCCTGCCAGCTCCCGGCCTGCACCGCGGCCCAACCATCGGAGAGCCAGAATTCCGCCCGGCGATAGCCGCCATCGGCGATGAAGGCGAGATACTCGCCGTTGGTGACGAGCCGCGTCGTCAGGCGATAGGGCGCCAAATAAATCTTGTGGCGCGGCGATTCATTGTCGAAGGCGAAGCTGCCGCCGCCGTGGCCGATTTCGACCAAGCCGCCGGCAAAGCTGGCCCAGCCGAGCGGATGCGAGTCATGGCGCGCCGCGTCGCGCTTGCGTCCCGCGCGATAGGCGGGGTTGAGCGGATTGAGCGACAGCGCATGTTTTACATCCATCAGGATCAATTCCTGATGCTGCTCCTCATGGTGAAAGCCGAGCTCGATCAGCGGCGCGATAGTGTCCCAATCGCGCGCGCTTGCGCTTTCGATCAGCCGCAGCAGATTTTCGGTGACGTGGCGGCGATAGTCGAGAATCTCGGCGACGCCCGGCCGCGAGATCAAGCCGCGCGCCGGGCGCGGATGGCGCGGCCCGACAGATTCATAATAGGAGTTGAACAAATGGCCGTAGGCCGCATCGAAAACGCGATAGCCCGGCAGATGCGGCGCCAGTAGGAAGGTCTCGAAGAACCACGAAGTATGCGCCAGATGCCATTTGGTCGGGCTGGCATCCGGCATCGACTGGATGGTCTGGTCCTCGGGCGAGAGATGCTGTGCAAGTGACTCGGTCCTTGCACGTATATCCGCAAAACGCCGGGTCCAGCCGGCGCGGTGATCGCTACTGGCGCGAAGGCCAGTTACCGAGGGATTCATCGCCTCTCCCCTGTCGCGCGCCGGTTGCTTGGCCGAATGGCGCTGCTTATAATCGCTTATAAACGCAGAACCCGACTTCGGGTTTCACGAAACGGTGACGCCTTTCCAGAAGGCGATATGGTCCTTGATCGAGGCGGCCGCGTTCTTGGGCTCCGGATAATACCAGGCGGCGTCGGGGTTTACCTGCCCACCCGCCTTCACCGAATAATAATGCGCAGTGCCTTTCCAGGGGCAGATCGTGGTGGTAGCGCTCGATTTCAGCGCGTCGGAGCGCACCGAGGCGGCGGGGAAATAGTGATTGCCCTCGATCATCACCGTGTCGTCGCTCTCGGCGATCGTCTCGCCGTTCCATACCGCCTTGACCATGCCGGGCTCCTTTTGTGAGGGACGAGCCTAGCACAGGGCGCGCGCCAGGGTTATAGCCGCGCGGCAGCCCTGCGCGGCGCTAGCCGGCACGGCGCCATTCGGTTTTGCCGCCGGGCTTGTCCTCCAAAAGGATGCCGCGCAGAACAAGCGCATTACGGATGCGGTCGGCCTCGGCGAAATCCTTGTTCTTGCGCGCGGCGTTGCGCGACGCGATCTGGCTTTCAATTTCGGCGGCTTCGGCATTGGAATCTGTCGGGGCGCCTTGCAGCCAGGCCTCGGGCTTTTGCTGCAGCAAGCCCAGCGCGGCGCCGCCCGCCAATAGCGCGCCCTTGATGCGGGCCCGCTGCGCCGGCGTTTCCGCCTTGTTGAGCGCGCCGAGAATTTCATGCAATGCCGCAAGCGCCAGCGGCGTGTTGAGATCGTCGTCGAGCGCGGCGCGTAGCGCATGCGGCAGCTCCGATGCTTCGGCTGTCACATTTTCGACGCCGCGCAATCCGAGATAGAAGCGATCGAGCGCCAGCTTCGCGTCGGCGAGGCGGTGATCGGTCCAGTCGAGCGGATCGCGATAATGCGCGGTCAGCATGGCGTAGCGCGCCGCCTCGCCCGGCGCTTGCGCCAGCACGTCGCGGATGGTGCGGAAATTGCCCGCCGATTTCGCCATCTTCTCGCCATCGACGGTAACAAATCCATTGTGCAGCCAGAACCGCGCCAAGGGTGCTCCGCCATGAGCGCAAGAGCTTTGCGCGATCTCGTTCTCGTGATGCGGAAAGATGAGGTCGAGCCCGCCGCCATGGATATCGAAGGTTTTGCCGAGAAGAGTGTCCGCCATGGCCGAGCATTCGATGTGCCAACCCGGGCGCCCCCGCCCCCACGGGCTGTCCCAGCCGGGCAGATCGCCGGGCGATGGCTTCCACAGCACGAAATCGGCCGCGTCGCGCTTATAGGGCGCCACCTCGACGCGGGCGCCGGCGGTCATGTCGTCGCGGTCGCGGCGCGACAGCCGTCCGTAATCGCTCATGCTCGGCACCGAGAACAGCACATGACGTTCCGCGACATAAGCGTTGCCGTGCGCAATCAGCGTTTCGATCATCGCCACCATCGCCGGGACATTGTCGGTGGCGCGCGGCTCGAAATCGGGGACGAGGCAGCCGAGCGCCTTCACATCCTGGTGAAACGCCGCGGCGGTGCGGGTGGTGAGATCGCGGATGCTCTCGCCCTTCTCGGCCGCGGCGGCGTTGATCTTGTCGTCGACGTCGGTGATGTTGCGGACATAGCACACATGGCCGGCGCCATAGCTTTGGCGCAGCAGACGATAGAGCAGGTCGAAGACGATGACCGGCCGCGCATTGCCGATGTGGGCAAGGTCGTAGACGGTGGGCCCGCAGACATACATGCGCACGTTCGCGGCATCGAGCGGCGCGAAGACCTCCTTGCGACGCGTCAGCGTGTTGTAGAGTGTGAGCGGCAATGTGTCCCCTTCTGCCCTGAGTGGTACGCAGCCGCCTCGCCCTCGGTCAAGCCCGGGAATGCCAGCGGTTCGCCAACGAGTCGAAAGGACAAGACGATGCACGCCGCCTGGTACGAGAAGAACGGACCCGCCAAGAACGTCCTGATGCTGGGCGAGATGACGGTCATGGGGCCTAGCCTCGGCGAGGTACGCGTCAAGCTGCATGCCTCGGGCGTCAACCCGTCGGACGTCAAATCGCGGGCGGCGCGGCCGCTCAACACGGGGAGGATCATTCCGCATAGCGACGGCGCCGGGGTGATCGAGGAAGTCGGCGCCGGCGTCAACACCCAGCGCGTCGGCGAGCGCGTCTGGATCTGGAACGGCCAATGGAAGCGCCCCTTCGGCACCGCAGCGGAATACATCGTGCTACCGTCGGAGCAAGCGGTCAGCTTGCCGAAGAACACCAGCTTCGCCGCCGGGGCCTGCCTCGGCATCCCCGCCCTCACCGCCTTCCAGGCGGTGCATCTGCTCGGCGACATCAAGGGCAAGACCGTGCTGGTGATCGGCGCCGCGGCGGCGGTCGGGCATTACGCGGCGCAGCTCGCAGGCCGCGCCGGCGCCACCGTCTTCGGCACCGCTTCGGCCGAGCGGGCCGATCACGCGCGCCAGGCCGGCGTGACGCAGGTGATCGACTATAAGCGCGAGGATGTCGGCGCGCGGGTGGCGGAGTTGACCCAGCATCACGGCGTCGACGCGATCATCGACATGGATCTGTCGACGACGGGAAAGCTGCTGGGCCAGGGCGTCTTGGAGCCGCATGGCACGCTGGTGTGCTACGGCTCCAACGATGCGGGCAATGTCGCGCTGCCATTTCGCGCGCTGCTGCAGGGCAGCGTGACGCTCAAATTCTTCCTGGTCTACGATCTGCTGCCCGCGGATCGGACGCGCGCGGTTTCGGGTATCAACGCCCTGCTCGCCGAGCACGCGCTGAAGCACAGCATCGGCAAGGAATTTCTGCTCGATCAGATCGTCGACGCCCATGAGGCGGTCGAAAGTGGGAAGATTTTAGGCAATGTGGTGCTGAAAATCGGCTAGTTCGAAGCAGCCCTGCCATTGCCGGGCGCGTCGAATCACCCCTATGCTTTGCGTCGAATCCGACGGGTCGTCCTGCCGATCCGTCGCCGGAGATTGCCATGCGCCTTCTCACCGTGACACACGAGACCCTCTATCGCTATGCGCGGCCGGTCGGCCTCGGCGAGCACCGGATGATGTTCCGGCCGCGGGAGAGTCACGGGCTGCGGCTGCTCACCGCGCGGATCACGGTGACGCCGAGGCCGACCGAATTCCGCTGGCAGCACGACGTGTTCGACAATTCCGTGACGGTGGTGAAATTCAGCGATACGACCGACGCGCTTCGCTTCGAGAATAAGGTCACCGTCGAGCAGACCGAAACCGCCCTGCCGGATTATCCGATCGTGGACGAAGCGCGGCGCTATCCCTTCGAATACGCCGCGGATGAGCGGCCCGATCTGGCGCTCGGGCTCGAGCGCCTCGATCTGTCGCCTGAGGTTACGCGTTGGGCGGCCGCCTTCCTGCCCGGTCACGGCGCGATCGACACCATGGCGCTGCTGCAATCGATAACGCTCGGCATCTACGAGGATTTCGCCTATTCCCGCCGCAGCGAACGCGGCGTGCAAAGCGCCAGCGAGACCTTGCGCACGCGGCGCGGCACCTGCCGCGATTTCGCGGTGCTGATGATCGAAGGGGCACGCGTGCTTGGCTTCGCGGCGCGCTTCGTCAGCGGTTATATCTTCGTCCCCGGCGGCGATCCGCGCGATACCGATGGACGCGGCTCGACGCATGCCTGGGTGCAGATTTACCTGCCCGGGGCGGGCTGGGTCGATTTCGATCCCACCAACCGGATCCTCGGCAACGGCAACCTCATCCCCGTCGCGGTCGCCTGGCATCCGGCGCAGGCCGTGCCGCTCTGGGGCAGCTTCTTCGGCAGCGCCGCCGATTTCCTCGGCATGGACGTCACCGTCCGCATCCTCGACGAGACCCGCCCTTCACCGCAACTCGCCACCGGCAGCGAAAGAGCACCGCGTTTTCCCGCCGCTTGACCGGATCGACGCCATGGCGTCGATCGGCGCGGTTTTTGAGAGTGAATTCCTCTATGCATATGCATATCCGCGTCGGCTTTGAACTGATCTATGAGTGTCCGCAACCCACGCCGATGCTGCTTACGCTGAACGTTCATTACTCGCGCGCGTCCGATCTGGTGGCGCCCGATCTCATCGCCACCGATCCGGCGGTGCCGATTCGCGCCTATCGCGACAGCTTCGGCAATTGGGTGAGCCGCATCGTCGCGCCTAAGGGCCGCATCGCGATATCGACCAGCGCGGTGCTGCGTCACGACGGCAAGCCCGACGACGTCGCGCCAGACGCGATCCAGCATCAGGTCGAGGACCTGCCGGAGGACACCCTCGTCTTCCTGCTCGGCAGCCGCTATTGCGAGACCGATCTTTTGTCGCAGATCGCGTGGGACCGCTTCGGCGGCGTCAAGCCGGGCTGGAGCCGTGTGCAGGCGATCTGCGATTTCGTCTACCGGCACCTCACCTTCGGTTATCGCTATAAGAGCGCGACCAAAACCGCCTTCGACGCCTATCAGGAGGCGCGCGGCGTGTGCCGCGATTACTCGCACCTTGCCGTTGCCCTCTGCCGCGCGATGAACATCCCGGCGCGCTATTGCTCGGGCTATCTCGGCGATATCGGCATGCCGCCGCCCTACCCGCCGATGGATTTCGCAAGCTGGATCGAGGCCTATCTCGGCGGCCGCTGGTACACCTTCGACCCACGCAACCACGGCGACATGCCGCGCATCGGCCGGGTGCTGATCGCGCGCGGCCGCGACGCCGCCGACGTGCCAATCAGCGCCAGCTTCGGCCCGAACGAGCTGATCGGGTTCAGCGTCGTCACCGACGAGGTTGCGCCGCGCTGAATTCGGCGCCGAGCGGCGACGCCGCGCGCGGAAAAATCCGCGCCAGCCGCGAAGCCCAGGCGGATTGGCCCGCGGCGTCGGCGATCAAATTCTGGCGGATTTCGAGCTCGACATGCGGCAGCGATCGCTTCTCGCCATGGGTCGGAATGGTGTAGTCGCCGCCATCGTCCATCGCATAGGGCTTGTTATCGCCGATGGTGAGATCGCCCTCGGCGCGGAAGAGATCGAGCAGGATGCGCGCGAGGCGCACGTCGCGGTGATAGAGCACCCCGACCTGCCAGGGCCGCACAACGCCCTTGAAGACCGGCGTGAAGCTGTGCACGGCGACGAGGATGGTGGGGCGATTGGCGCCACGACGCGCATCGAGATTCGCGGCGATGCACGCGTGATAGGGGGCGAAGATGCCGGCCCGGCGGGCGGCGATGGCAGCGGGCGGCAGATTTCGATTGCCGGGAATTTCCGTCGCCTCGCTGAGCGTCGCAACAGAATCAGGTGCGTCGAGCGGCCGGTTGCAATCTATGGCGAGGCGCGAATAGTTCTGCAGGATGAGCGCGGCGTCAAGCGCGGTGGCGAGGTGGCGCGCCACATCGGCTGCGCCGATGTCCCAGGCGATGTGGCGTTGGAGCTCCGCATCCGGCAGGCCGAGCGATCCGAGCGAGCGCGGCAGGCGGTTGCTGGCATGGTCGCAGACCAGCAGATAGGCTGAGGCGCCGGCCGGGTTGACGATCTCGAAAGGCGGCGGGTCGTCGGCGGCAAGCAGAGATGTTTCGGCCATGACCTCGCCCCGCTCAGGCCTTGGCGTAGCCGTCGCGCAACCCGATGGTGCGGTTGAAGACGAGCTTGCCGGGTGCCGAATCCGGGTCGACAGCAAAATAACCCTGGCGCTCGAACTGCACGACCTCGCCGACAGGCAGCGTCGCCAGCGCGGGTTCGAGTCGCGCCTCCGTCAAAACCTCGACCGAGTTGGGGTTGAGATCGGCGAGCAGATCGCCGCCGGCGCCGGGATCTGGCCGGCTGAACAGCGGGTTGTAGATTCGCACCGTGGCCGGAACGGATTGCGCCGCCGGGACCCAATGCAGCGTCGCCTTGACCTTGCGGCCATCGGGCGCGTTGCCGCCTTTTGTTGCTGAGTCATACATACAGCGCAGCTCGGTCACCTCACCCGCCGCGTTCTTCACCAGCGACTTGCAGGTGATGAAATAGGCGTAGCGCAGTCGCACCTCTTTTCCCGGCGACAGGCGGAAGAATTTATTCGGTGGATTCTCCATGAAATCCTCGCGCTCGACATAAATCTCGCGCGCGAAAGAGATTTCGCGCGAGCCGGCGGCGGGATCGTCAGGATGGTTGACCGCGTCGAGCTCTTCGACCTGGCCCTCGGGGTAATTCTCGATCACCACCTTCAGCGGGCGCAGCACCGCCAGGCGGCGCGGCGCCGTCTTGTTAAGGGCTTCCCGCACCGAGAAATCGAATTGCGCGGCATCGACCGTGCTATTGGCGCGAGCGACGCCGATGCGCTTGATGAAATCGCGGATCGCCGCGGGCGGCACGCCGCGCCGGCGCAAGCCCGCCAGCGTCGGCATGCGCGGATCGTCCCAGCCGGAGACCCGGCCTTCCTTCACCAGCTCGGTCAGGAACCGCTTCGATAGCATGGTGTAGCCCAAATTGAGCCGGGCAAATTCGTACTGCCGCGGATTGGACGGCACCGGCAGATTGGCGAGAAACCAATCGTAAAGCGGCCGGTGGTCCTCGAATTCCAAGGTGCAGAGCGAATGGGTCACGCCCTCGATCGCATCGGACTGGCCATGCGCGAAATCGTAGGTCGGGTAGATGCACCAAGTCGTGCCGGTGCGCGGATGGGCGGCGTGGATGATGCGGTAGAGCACCGGATCGCGCAGATTGATGTTGCCCGATGCCAGATCGATCTTGGCGCGCAGCGTGCGGGCGCCGTTGGGGAATTCGCCCGCCTTCATGCGGCGGAAGAGATCGAGGTTTTCGGCGACGGAGCGATCCCGGTAGACGCTGGGCTTGCCGGGCTCGGTCAGCGTGCCGCGCATCGCCTGCATCTCGGCGGCGGGCGTATCGTCGACATAAGCGTTGCCCGCTTCGATCAGCTTTTCCGCCCAGGCATAGAGCTGCGGAAAATAATCCGAGGCGTGGAAGAGATTCTTGCCCCAATCGAAGCCGAGCCAACGCACGTCGCGCTCGATCGCGTCGATATATTCCTGCTCTTCCTTGGCGGGATTCGTGTCATCGAAGCGCAGATTGCAATGGCCGCCATATTCGGCGGCGATGCCGAAATTGAGACAGATCGACTTGGCGTGGCCGATATGGAGATAGCCGTTGGGCTCGGGCGGGAAGCGCGTTACCGGCGCCTGGTAACGGCCCGATGCCTTGTCGGCCTCGACGATGTCGCGGATGAAGTCGCGGCCGGGTTCGGCCGGCGCGGGCTCGGGCTTGTTCATGGCATTCAGGATAAGGGCTGCGGCGTCGGCGCGCGTGGTGGTAAATCGCCCGGAGTAGCGGGCGATTTACCCGGCTCAGTCGCCGCCTGCTTCGCCGGCACGCCGCTGAAGGCGTTGGTGATGGGGTAGCGCCGGTCGCGGCCGAAGGCGCGGCGGGTCAGCTTGACCCCGGGCGGCGCCTGGCGGCGTTTGTATTCGGCGCGGTCGAGCATGCGCCACACCGCGCGCACGGTTTCGGAATCGTAGCCGCGCGCTACGATCTCCTCCAAGCCCATCTCGTGCTCGACCAGGCATTCCAAAATCCCGTCGAGCACCTCATAGGGCGGCAGCGTGTCCTGATCGGTCTGACCGTGCTTCAATTCGGCGGTCGGCGCCTTGGTCAAGATACGCTCGGGCATCACCGGGCCTTCGGGACCGAGCAGCCCATCCGGCCGGTTGGCGTTGCGCCAGCGCGACAGCGCGAAGACCTTTGTCTTGTAAACGTCTTTCAGCACGGCGTAGCCGCCGCACATGTCGCCATAGAGCGTCGCATAGCCGACCGACATCTCGGATTTATTGCCGGTCGACAACACCATCCAGCCGAATTTGTTGGAGAGCGCCATCAGCGTCATACCGCGGGCGCGGGACTGGATGTTCTCCTCGGTGATGTCGGGACGCTTTCCCTCGAAGGAGGGCGTCAACATGGTCTCGAAGGATTTCATCGCGGGGAGAATGTCAATCGAGCGCAGCTCGCAGCCGAGCAACTTTGCCGCCGCGGTCGCGTCCTCGACGCTGTCGCGCGAGGTATAGGGCGAGGGCAGCATGACGCAATGCACCTTGTCGGGGCCGAGCGCGTCGACCGCGACCGCCGCCGACAGCGCGCTGTCGATGCCGCCCGACATGCCGAGCACGATGCCGGGGAAGCGGTTCTTGCGCACATAGTCCTTGAGGCCCAACACCATCGCCTCGTAGATCGCCGCCTCGCCTTCCGGTGGCTTGGCCAGCGAGGCGGGCTCGACCGTCCAGCCCGAGCCGGCATGGTGCCAGCGCGTCAGCAGCAGCGCCTCGCGCCAGGATGGCGCATGCAGGCAAAGATGGAACTTGGTGTCGAGCGCGAAAGAGCCGCCGTCGAAGACCAGCTCGTCCTGGCCACCGAGCTGATTGACATAGAGCAAGGGCAGATCGCTTTCCTTGACCCGCGCGGCGGCGAGATTCATGCGCTCGCCCTGCTTGTCGTGCTCGTAGGGCGAGCCGTTGATGACGATGAGCACATCGGCGCCGCTTTCCTCGAGCGTCTCGGTGACGTCGGGCGACCACATATCCTCGCAGACCATGACGCCGAGCCGCATGCCCTTGAAGGCAATCGGCCCCGGCGCCGGACCGGCGGCGAAGACGCGCTTCTCGTCGAAGACGCCGTAATTCGGCAGCACATGCTTGAAGCGCAGCGCGCCGATACGGCCATCGGCCAGGAACACCGCAGCGTTATAGAGCTGGCCGTCCTGGCGCCAAGGCGAGCCCAGCAGCACGGCGGGGCCGTTCGCGGTCAGCGCCGCGAATTCCTTCACCGCCGCCTCGCAGGCCCCGACGAAGGCGGGCTTCAGCACGAGATCCTCCGGCGGATAGCCCGAGACGAAGAGCTCGGTCGCCACCACCAGATCGGCGCCCTGCGCCTTCGCCTCGGTCACGGCGCCGCACAGCCGGGCGAGATTGCCGGCGATGTCGCCCACCGTGGGATCGAGCTGGGCAATAGCAATGACGAGAGAATCGCTCATGGCGCGATTCTAACATGGTGATGCGATTATTGCATCGCGAGCCGAAGCATCGAATGGCTGGAATGCAGGAAAGCCGCGCGGCTTACGCCAGATCGATGGCGTAGCGCTTGAGGTCCGCGAGCGCGCAGTGATCGAGCGCGCCTTGATGGGTGGCGCGTAGCACGACCAGGGGCGCGGCGCCGGCATCGAGCGCCTCCTGCCAGCGCGGCGCGCACAGGCACCAGCGGTCGCCCGGCTTCAGCCCGGCAAAGCCGAAGCCCGGCATCGGCGTCGAGAGATCGTTGCCAGCCGATTTGGAGAATTTGAGGAACTCGGCTGTCGCCACGACGCAGACTGTGTGGCTGCCGATATCGTCAGGCCCGGTATCGCAGCAACCGTTGCGATAGAATCCCGTCATCGGCTTGATCGAGCAATTCTCGAGCCGGGTGCCGAGCACGTTGAGCGAGGGTGCGCGCCCGCCCCCGCCTTCGCCGCCGGAACCGGAATCGAGCGGCACGGAATCAACCCTCGCCCGGGCGCTTCATCAGGAATTCGCGGCCGACCTTGACCAGCGGCTTGCCGTCATAGGCGATGATGTCGGCGGTGGCATAGGTCTCCGACCAGGCGTCGGGCAGGAACGACCCCGTCCCCACTACGTCGATGGGAGCGTCGGCCACCGCCATGGCGCGGCATTTGGCCGGGGTGAAGCCCGAGGAGACCACGATCTTCACCTTCGGGAAACCGGCATCGTCGAGCGATCCGCGCAGGTGCCAGATCCCCGCCGCCGAAACGCCGGTGCCGACAAGATTGCGCAGCTCCGATTCATTGCGATATCCCCTGATCGCCTTCGGCGCATGCGCCTCGAGGATCGCATAGGAGCGCTGCAGATCGAGCCACTCGACATAGCGGCCGCCATGGGTGTCGAGCCGGATGGATAGTGCGCCCTTCGCCGCGATGTCGGGATAGCGCCGGCAGACCGCGAGTGAATCGGTAATCTCCTGGCCGAAATAATCCACCAGGGCGGTCAGCTTCTCGTGCGGGAAGGTCTCGTGGAACATCTCGACCGCGCGCAGGGTCGAGCCGGCATAGCCGATCAACGCATGCGGCATGGTGCCGAGGCCGCGCTCATTGCCGAAATAATGTGCCGTCGCGTCGGTGGCATTACCGATGAAGCCGACCGCATTCACCTCGCGCTTCGCCGCGGCCGAGCCGACCGAGGCGGCATAGGCCATCATCTCCGCCATCTCCGACCCGGCGCAGTGCCGCGCATCCATCGCAATAAAAGCGGCGCGCGGCAGATCGGCGCACATCGCATAGGCGTTATAGGCGGCAACGCAAGCCGGGCCGAGCTTTTGCAGATAAAGCGTCTCGAGATCGACCAGGTGATAGAGCGAGCCCGAGATATAGGCGATGGGCTCGCCGGCGCCGACCCATTCGCCTTCCTTGTGGTGCAGCTCGATGTCGAATTTGGTGCCGCGATCTTTTGCCGTGGATTCCAAAAATTCTACCATTAGCCGCGGCGTCGAGATCACCGGGCGGCGCATGAAGACGGCATAGGTGACTTGTTTATCGCCATGGCTGCCGACGATTGCCTTGGTCTTGATGAAATAGGCGTCGGTCAGGCGCGCGAGCGGATCGGGCGCCGCCGGCCCGCCGGTCACGATCTTGCGCGGCGCGGTCAGGAGGCCGCCCGGGTCTTCGGGCGCGCAGCGCCGTCGCGCTTTTTCTTCAAGGCGGCGGCGATCAAGAAAGCGAGCTCGAGCGCTTGGCTGGCGTTGAGGCGCGGATCGCAATGGGTGTGGTAGCGGTCGCCGAGCGCGGTCTCGGTGATCGCCTGCGCGCCACCGATGCATTCCGTCACGTCTTGCCCGGTCATCTCAAAATGCACGCCGCCGGCATAGGTGCCCTCGGCCTCGTGCGCGTCGAAGAAGCCCCTCACCTCGCGTAGCACCGCATCGACCGCGCGGGTCTTGTAGCCGTTCTTCGAGGTGATGGTATTGCCGTGCATCGGATCGCAGCACCAGACAACCTTGCGGCCGGATTCCTTCACCGCGCGCAGCAGCGGCGGCAGCTTTGCCGCCACCTTGTCGGCGCCCATCCGTGCCACCAAAGTCAACCGGCCGGGCTCGTCATCGGGATTGAGCAGATCGATGAGCCGCAGCAGCTCGCCATGATCGAGCGACGGGCCGCATTTGAGTCCGATCGGATTTTTGACTCCGCGCAGGAATTCGACATGCGCGCCGTCGATCTGCCGGGTGCGATCGCCGATCCACAGCATATGCGCCGAGCAATCGTACCAATCGCCGCTGGTGCTATCGACGCGGGTCAGCGCCTGCTCATAGGGCAGCAGCAGCGCCTCATGCGAGGTGAAGAGCTCGGTCTCGCGGATTTGCGGCGTCGTCTCCGAGGTGAGACCGCAGGCGGCCATGAATTCCAAAGTCTCGGTCAGCCGCGAGGCGAGCTCCTGATAGCGCTCGCCGGCCGGGCTGTCGGCGACGAAGCCTTGCGTCCAGGAATGCACGCGATGCAGATCGGCGTAGCCGCCTTGCGCAAAAGCACGCAGCAAATTCAACGTCGCCGCCGATTGGTTGTAAGCCTGCACCATGCGGGCCGGATCGGGCTTCCGCGCTTCGGCGGTGAAATCCATGCCGTTGACGATGTCGCCGCGATAGGCGGGCAGCGTCACGCCGTCGCGGGTTTCGCTGTCGGCGCTGCGCGGCTTGGCGAATTGCCCGGCCATGCGCGAGACTTTGACGACGGGACATGCCGCGCCGTAGGTCAGCACCACCGCCATCTGCAGCAGCACGCGAAAGGTGTCGCGGATGTTGTCGGGGTGAAACTCGGCGAAGCTTTCCGCGCAGTCGCCCCCTTGCAGCAGGAAAGCCTTCCCCGCCGCGACATTGGCCAGCGCCGATTTAAGCCGGCGCGCCTCGCCGGCGAAGACCAGCGGCGGGTAATGGCGCAGGGTCGCCTCGGCCGCCGACAAGCCGGCGGCATCCGGATAATCCGGCGCCTGGCGCAAGGCCTTGCCGCGCCAACTTTCGGGCGACCATTTCTGTTGCTTGGTCATGGTGTTAACGGGTGTTTCCGCTCCAGCACAAGAAATAGCGGTTTTTGGCCGGGAATGCCAGCGCGCGCCGGGACGGTCAGTCCCGCGAAAATGCCGCGTTCAGGGGCCCGCCAAGGCGCGGGCGGCCGCCGCTTTAGCCGCGCGGGCTTACCGCGCCGCTTTGATGAATTCCACCAGCTGGCGGCCGAGCGTCTCGTCCTTGCTGCCGATATCCATGGTCTCGGACAGATGATTGTGGCCCTTGAGCCAGCTCAGCGGCGGGCATTTGCCGTCGCGCGCGCAAACCAGCGACATGAGGTAAGGCGTGTCGGAGGCGAGGAAGGGCGGATCGTATTCCGCCATCACGAAGAAAAGCGGCGTCTTGTCCTCGCCGACATGCGATGCCGGCAGGCGCTTGGCGTATTGGGTGGCGTCATCGCCGAAATAGGCCTTATAGGGCGGCAGGATGCCGGCCTCGCGATAGATGCCGCTAATCAGCACCGCGCCGGCAACGCCCGACCCCGAAGCCGGATGCTGCGAGGCGTCGAGCACATATTGCGCGACGTCGGTGGCGCCGGCCGAATGGCCGATGAGGACGATGCGGCTGGCATCGGCGCCATATTGCGCGGCATTGGCATGGAGCCAGGCGACGACAGCGCCCACATCCTGCGCCTGCGCCGGCCAGGGCGCCTTCGCCGCCAGGCGGTAATTGGCGTTGAGCGCGAGGATGCCGTGACGCGACAGATAGGATGTCACGTTGCCGTAGATCGGGCCGGAGCCGTTCTTGTCGCCGCCGATGAAGCCGCCGCCATGGACGAAGACGGCGATCGGCAGATTCTTGCCCTTCGGGCGATAGATGTCGAAATTCTGCGCGGGATCCGAACCGTAGCTGACATCCTTGGTCAGGGTGATTCCGGGCGACGGCGATGGCGGCAGCAGCGGCGTCAGCAGCGCCACGCTCTTACCGACGATCTCGCCGTTGAGGTTGGGGCCCATCGCGGCGATGTCCTGCTGCACGTTCTTGGGCAGCGCGGTCATCTCGGCCGCGGCGGGCAGCGCGCAAAACGCAAACCCCGCCAGCGCGGTCAAGGCCAAGGCGAAATTCTTCAGCATGATATCCCCCCTCGTTCGGATTTATTTGACCGCGAGGCTAGGCCGCGGCCCTGCGGGCGTCAATTGCGCCGCCTAATAACTAATAAGAGGTGACGATCAACCAGGCGACAACGCCGCCGAGAATGCAGAGTGCCGCGAGGATGTGCCAGGCGCGCAGTGCGGGTCCCTCTTCCGACATCAGCGCGCGAAGGGCTTGAAATGCTTCGCCAGCGCCAGCCCCTGATTCTGGTAATTCGATTTCAATCCGGTGCCATAGGTGCGCTCGGGCAGCATCGCCATGCGCTCGTAGCGCAGCCAGCCGACGATCTGGCCGTGCTCCAGCATGAAGGGGACCTCGTGCGAGCGGACTTCGAGCACGGCGCGGCTGCCTTGCGCGCGGCCGTCGCGCCAGCCGAATCCCGGATCGAAGAATCCCGCGTAATGCACGCGGTATTCGCCCGAGCGCGTGTAATAGGGCACCATCTCGGCGGCGAGATCGAAAGGCACGCCGACCTCCTCCGCCGTGGCGAGGATGTAAAACTCGTCGGGATCGAGGATGAGCGCCGCGTCGGCCGGGCGCGGGATCGGCTCCCAGAAAATCTCCGGCGCATAGGCCGCCACCTTGTCGATGTCGATCTTGTCGGCGTTGCGTTTGGCGCGATAGCCGATGATGCGGCTGTCCCCCGCGCCCTTCAGATCGATCGTCGCCGGCACCAGATTGTCGCGGATCGGCTGGCGCTCCGGCCCGGTATTGACCAGCTGGCCCTCGTCATAGAGCCGCTGCAGCTCGCCCGCCGCCACGGCGGCGCCGCGCGTCGAGACGCCGCGCTGGAAGCGCACCTGGTTGAGGCGCGAGCCCTGGCGCGCGACGATGCTGAAGGTCTGCGGTGCGATCTCGACATAGAGCTTGCCGGCATAGCCGCGCTCGATCTGGTCGAAGACGGTGCAGCGATCGGTGATCAGGCGAGTCAGCACGTCCAATCGCCCGGTCGAGGATTTGGGATTGGCGAGGCCCACCACATTGGGCGGCAGCTTGACCTGCTCCAGCAGCTCGACGACGTAGACGCAGCCGCGCTCGAGCACCGCGCCCTCGGATAGGTCGAGCGGCGGAAAGCCGTCCATCTGCGCGACGCGGTCCATCACCGTCCCGTTGGAGCCGGGCAAAAAGCTCGCGCGTACACGATAGGCGTAGCGGCCGAGGCGGAGATCGAGGCTGGCGGGCTGGATCTGGGCCGGCTGGATCTCGATCGACGCCGATATCTCACCGGCGCGCAGCATCGCCGTCAGCGCCTGATAAGGCAGCACGCCGATTCCCGGCTTGCCTTGCGCCGGATTGCCCGACGAGACGGTTTGCGACGTCAGCGCCGCGTCCTCGATATTGCTCACGCGATCATGTCCTTAAAATCCGTGCGTGAAGAAGTGGCGATACGTTCCGTATCGCGGGGGGATATTGGGCCGAAGCCGGTGCCGGTATCAAAGCAATTGCGTCCCAATCCGCCCACAGACTTATCCGTAAGGTCCCCGTCGCGGCCGGTCCGGATGAAATCAGCCATTGCGAATCATCCCCAGCTTTCGCCGCCTGTGGAAAAATCGCCCCTACTCGGCCGCCTTGGCCGGCGCCGGCTCGGGCGCCTTTTCGCGCATGGTGACGAATTCCTCGGCCGCGGTCGGATGGATGCCGATGGTCTTGTCGAATTGCTTCTTGGTGGCGCCGCAGGTCAGCGCCACGGCGAGGCCGACCATGATCTCCGGCCCGTCCGGCCCGACCATGTGGCAGCCCAGCACCCGGTCGCTGACGCGATCGACAACCAGCTTCATCAGCGTCTTCTCGTCGCGCCCCGACAGGGTATTTTTCAGCGGACGGAAATTGGTGCGATAGACGTCGATCGCGCCGTATTTTTCGCGCGCCTGTTTTTCGGTCAAGCCGACACAGGCGACGGTCGGGTTGCTGAACACCGCAGTCGGCACATGGCCGTGATCGATCTTCATCGGATTGTTGTTGAAGAGGGTCTCGGCGAGCGCGCGGCCCTCGGCGATGGCGGTCGGGGTTAAATTCAACATGTCGGTCGCATCGCCGATGGCATAGATGTTGGGCACGCTGGTGCGCGACCAGCCATCGGCGACGATGGCGCCGGTCCGCTCGTGCAATTTGACGCCCACCGCTTCAAGGCCGACGCCCTTAGTGTTGGGCTGGCGCCCGGTGGCATAGAGCACCTGGTCGGCGGAAAGCTCGGCGCCCGCCTTGGTGGTCAAATTAAAGCCCTCGCGCTCCTTCTCGATCGAGACGATCTCGGTCCGGGTATGGATGACGACGCCGCGCGCCTGCATCTCGCGCGACAGCGTCACCCGGACGTCGTCGTCGAAGCCCTTCAACAGCTCCTCGCCGCGGATGACGATCTGAACCTTGCTGCCAAATCCCGCAAAGATGCCGGCGAATTCGACCGCGATATAGCCGCCGCCGACGATGACGATGTTGCGTGGCAGCTGCGGCAGATCGAGCGCCTCGTTCGAGCTGATGACATGCTCGATGCCGGAGATTTTTGGCGTCACCGGATGGCCGCCCAGCGCCAGCAGGATATTGGCGGATGTCACGCGCTTGCCGTTGATCTCGATGGTATGCGCGTCGACCAGCGTAGCGCGGCCCTCGTGGAGCTTGACGCCGAGATCGCTCAGCAGCTTGCGATAGATCGCCTCGAGCCGGTCGGTCTCGCGATTCTTGGCGGCGATCAGGTCGGGCCAGCTGAACACCGGCGGCGCCACCGTCCAGCCATAGCCCTCGGCATCGGCGAAATCGTCGGCGTAATGCGCGCTGTAGACCAGCAGCTTCTTCGGCACGCAGCCGCGGATAACGCAGGTGCCGCCGACACGGCTGTTCTCGGCGATGCCGACGCGGGCGCCGTGGCTTGCCGCGCGTCGCGACGCGGCGACGCCGCCCGAGCCCGCACCGATGGTGAAAAGATCGAAATCGTATTGCGCCATCGCGTCAGGTCGTCGGAGGATTGAGCCGGCCGGTCAGCGCATTCAAGCGGTCGATCACCGCCAGCAGCACGACGAAGAAGACGTAGACATAGAAGATCGTATTGAAGAACGGGATCAGCGACAGCACGATCCACAGCGCCTGGCTATGGCCGAGCCGCTTCGCCACGAAACCGTTGCCGATGGCAATACCGATGCCGATGACGATCAGCGTGACGATCGGAATGAGCGACGTCAGGGTCGTCGGATCCGTCAGCGTATCGCTATCCATGCCTAATTCCTCCGCTTGGCGGCCACTATCCAGGCCATAGCCTAAGCGAGACGCGCGCTCTTGGCGAGGCGTTCAGCGCGCGGCGAGAAGCCGCGCCGGCGCGGGTTGTTGGTTTTGCGGCTCTACCGCGGCAGCGACGATGAGCGTCACCGCCTCGTGGAGCGAGTTCACCACGGCGTCGCAGCCGGTCGCGGTCACCGCATCGAGTGCCGCCGCCGCCTCGGCGTCGAGCGTCCAGAATCCGAGCACGATGCGCGCTCGCGGCAGCTTGCGGCGGAGCCGGCGGACCAGATAACGCGCATTGGTCAAGCCGCCCGGCTCGAGATAGGAGAGCAACGCGAGCTGCACGCCGGCAACGTCGAGCTGGAACAGATTGGCGGTCGAGGCCGCCTCCGAGGCGATCGCCCGCGCACCGATGCCGTGCTTGTCGAGGAGCTGGCGCAGCATCGAGGCCGCGGCTTCGTCGAGCGCACCTCGCCCGGCAACGCATAAGACCGGCAAGCCCCGCCATTCCGGCGCCAGATCATCGGCCGCCAGCACCGGCGGCAACGCCGGCGGATTATCCTCGCCCTCCTCGGGCTCCTCTTTCCGCTCCGGCCAGGCATCGTCGTATTCGGCGAGGTCGTCAATCACTCCCGTCACCGCATCGCGGATCCAAATCCGACGCTGGCGCTCAAGCGTGCCGTGATTGACGTCGTGCTGCGCCAGCGCCAGCCCCTTCATCGCCACCTCGTCGTAATAGGCCGAGAGCGGCCGCGTCTTGAGGAAGGCCTCGGCCTGGTCGGCGGCCTCGTCGGGATCGCCTGCCAGAACGCGCTGGTAGAAGCCCTCTTCGGGCGATAGCGCCGGCCGGTCGCCCAAGGCAACGTCGAGGAAGGCGAGCCGCTCGACATAGCGACCAAGCACGACGAGGCAGAGCGTGAGCGGCGTCGACAGCAGCAGGCCGACCGGACCCCAGAGCCAGGTCCAGAAGGCGGCGGCAATCACCACCGCCACCGCCGAGAGTCCGGTCGAATGGCCGTAGAGCACCGGCTCGAGAATCTGGCCGGTCACCATCTCGGCGACCAGGAAAAGCGCCGCGGTCAGCGCCACCATGCTCCAGCCCGGATCGACCGCCAGCGCCAGCACGAGCGGGAATCCCGCGGCGATGACGGGGCCGATATAGGGCACGTAGCGCAGCAGCATGGCGAGAAAGCCCCACAGCAGAAAATTGGGGACGCCGATCAGCATGAGGCCGAGGCCGATGAAGAAGCCGAAGCTGGCGTTGAGCGCGGTCTGGGTGACGAGATAGCGGCTGAGGCGGCGCCCCGCGTCGTCGAGCGCGCGGGTGGTGCGCTGGAGATCGCGGGCACCGGCGAGCCGGATGAAGCGGTCGCGCAGATCCTCGCGCTGCAGCAGGAACAGCACGACGAAGACGATGACGATGCCGCCGGTGGTAAGCGGGCGCAGCAGCGGCGCCGAGACGCGTTGGATGAGCTCGAACGGTCCGGGATCGGGCTGATGGATCTCGACCGGCAGCGGCGTCGCCGGCAATCCCGTAGCGGGCGTCAGCGCCGTGACCAGCGCGACCGGCGGCGCCGCGATCTCGCCGCGCAGATCCCGCAGCATGCGAGTGGCGCGGCCGAACACATCGCCCAGCACCGAGCCGCCGCGCAGCGATTCGATCTTGGTCTCGACGTTGCTCTGATATTGCGGCAGGCGCTCGGCGAGATAGGTGATCTGCGAGCCGATGACGGCGCCGATGCCGAAAATGACGAGGAAGGCGAGCAGCACGGTGGCGCCGACCGAGGGCACGCGCCCGAAATTCCAGCGGCGCAGCAGGGAAACCAATGGCATCAGCGCGAAGCTGAGCAGGATCGCCAACGCCAGCGGCACTAAAATATCGCGGCCGAAATAGAGAGCGCCGACGATGATCGCGGCCGAGAGCAGCGTCGCACACAGACGCAGCGGACTGCTCGGCGGCAGCGCTTCGCTGTGCGCCGACGCGGGATGCTCGGACGGGCTCGGAGACACGTTCATCGCTCGACGGTAGAAGAGCGCGCTATACCGCCACAAGTCGTGACACGGGCGTTAACGCTTTTGATTCAAGATTGTCACGGAACCACGCCGCAGGCGTGGTTCGCCGTAGCGGGGTGCTCAGCGCCTGAACATCAGATAGACGACGGTGCCGGCCAGCGCTCCCACCGCCACCTTGACGAGGACGAGAAGCTTCGGGCCGAAGAAGACGATGCTGGCCGGCACGACGGCATCGCCGAAAAAGACCGCGAGCACGATTCCAAGCGTGACGCAGAGCAGCTGCGTCAGCGACATGCCATGGCCTTTGCGGAACATGGATTTGCGCGTGTCTGGCTAATTCATCACCTGCGTCCAGCCGCCGTCCTTATAGGAATCGACGCAACCGTCATGGGCCTCCTTGATGGAGCCGGCCATGCCCCACAGCGGGCCGCACACCGCCTTGACCTCGCCGGTGGCGGGATTCTTGAAATTCGTCGCGTCCTCGCGGGCGCAAGCCGCCAACGCAACCAGCAGCGCCAAACCGGCGCCGCGCAATATCCACTTCGACATGCAGAGTTCCCCTCGCCTCGGCCCAAACCCGAGAGCCGCATCATGCCACAGCCCTGGGTCGAATAGAATGCGAGCATCGACAGGATTGGGCGGCGCGATGTCGCGGCTCTATTGGGAATCGGCGAGGCTGGAGTCGCTTGTCGTTTGGAACCGATCCGGCGAAATGGCCGTTCATACGATCGGATGCCACAGAGGAGACCGCGTCGTGAAATCAGCGCTTTTCGTATTGCTTTGCCTCGCATTGGGCGGCTGCGCCGTCGTCGCAGCACCCTGCCGCGCCACCGCCGACATCGTGCAAACGGCGCCGCTGGTCGGCAATGTCGCCGCGGCACCGCCCGCCACCTGCGCCGATGTGATCGATCCGCACTGATCGCGAAGTCTATTGACCGGCTCGCGCGAGCCGAATTTACTGGCGAGGTCTGGGCGAAAACAATCGGGGGACGCCATGACCAAACGTCAGGATAAGCAGTTCTTGGCCGTCATCGCCTGGGTGTTGTTCTTGGGCGGCGTGCTTGGCTTCGCCTTGGGATTGTTCAGGACATTTTCGGGCGGCGGCGTACCAGAGGGATTCGGCGTGATGAGAATCGCGACCGGGCTCTGGCTGCTGTTCTCCGCCGTGACAATCTATATCCGCAACAAAATCTAGAGGACGTCCCCGGCGGCGATCGTCTTCAAGCGGCTGGGCGCGCGCCCGGGCTCGGCGTTCCAAAGCCTGCCGCACACGTCGCTGGAGAAGTCTTACCGCTTCGTTGTCGCGTAGAGCGTGTCATGCTCCTCGCGCAGGCGGCCGGCGAAGGCACCGGCAACCGCGGCGATGAAGGCGCCGATCACCATGGCGAGCGCGGTGACGATCGAGATCTGCGCCGTGCGCTTCCTCGCCGCATCGATCTGGGCGATGACGCTATCGACGCGCGCCTGCGCGTCGGCGTGGCTTATCCCGGTGTGCGATACCACGAGTTGCGCCAGGTAAACGCGATCATCGGGCGTGACGCCGCCATTGGCGAGATCGCGCGCCAGGATGCGCCTGGTCTCGCCACGCGGATCGGCATTGGCCGGACCCGGCAGGGTGGCCGACGCATTCGCATCCGCAGCCGGACGATAGAGGCTGTCGACGTAATAGGCGTTCGGGTCGGCGCCACGGCCGACCGCCGCACCGGAAGCACCCGCGGCGGCGCCGCCGAGCGCGATCGCGCCGGCACCGGCGAGGAGAACCGCGCCGGCGACGCTGGCGACGCACCAGGCCAAGAAGCCATGCGCCGTGTCGCGGAAGAAAACCTCGTCATCGTGGATGGTGCCGGTCCATTTGGAGCGCAGCCGGCCAGCCATATAGCCGCCGATGGCGGAGGAGAGCCACTGCACCACGACGAGCCAGGCGATGGCGGCGACGCCGACCGCGCCGATTCCGGCGCCCGAATGATACCAGGGCGATACGGAGGCGAGGCCTAGCCCGCCGCCGAGCACGACGAGGATAAGGGTGGTCGCCAGCGCGGCAAAAGCACCGGCGAAAATGGCGCCCCATGAGGTGCCCGAGGCCGCGCTGTCGCCGCGCAGCGCGAGGCGATCGCTATCCAACATGGTCATGATGTGTGCTTTCCGGTCAGTGCCAGATCAGGGCGAGCAGGATGATGATCGGAATGGGAACGCCGAGGAGCCAGAGAAGAATGCCGCGACCCATGAAACCCTCCCTGAGGTGTGCACAAAATAAAGCCGTGCAGCTAAACGGGGAGATAGGAAGGGGGTTCCGTGATGGGGGATTGGGCGCTGAGGGTGGCCCCTACTCCACCGTCACGCTCTTGGCCAAGTTGCGCGGCTGGTCGACGTCGGTGCCCTTGTGCACGGCGACGTGATAGGCGAGCAGCTGCACCGGGATGGCGTAGAGCAAGGGTGCGACGAAGGGATCGCAATCCGGCACCGCAATCCCATACGCCGCCTGGCCCTCGAGCCGGGCCAAGCCCATCGCGTCGGAGATCATGATGACGCGGCCGCCGCGTGCCAAAACCTCTTGCACGTTCGACAGCGTCTTGTCGAAGAGCGCGTCGCTGGGTGCGATCACGACGATCGGCACCATGTCGTCGATGAGGGCGATCGGGCCGTGCTTCATCTCGCCGGCGGCATAGCCCTCGGCGTGGATGTAGGAGACCTCTTTCAGCTTCAAGGCGCCCTCAAGCGCCAGCGGGTATGAGGTGCCGCGGCCGAGATAGAGCACGTCGCGGGTCTCGGCGATGTCGGCGGCGATGGCCTGGATGCGCTCGTCATGGTTCAAGACCTCGCTCGCGCGCTCAGGCACTTCGGTCAGCGCCACGCTCAGCTCCGCCTCGCGCTTCGCCGTGATCTTGCCGAGCGATCGTGCGAGCGCGATCGCAAGGCAGGCGAGCACGGCGAGCTGCGTCGTGAAGGCCTTGGTCGAGGCGACGCCGATCTCCGGCCCCGCATGCGTCACGAACACCGCATCGGCCTCGCGCGCCATGGAGCTTTCGGCCTGGTTGACGATGGCGAGCACGTGCTGGTGCTGTTTCTTCGCGTAGCGCAGCGCCGCCAGCGTGTCGGCGGTCTCGCCCGATTGCGAGATGAAGAGCGCCAAGCCGCCCTTGGGCATGGTCGGCTCGCGGTAGCGGAATTCCGAGGCGACGTCGATCTCGACCGAGATGCGCGCCAGGCTCTCGAGCCAGTATTTGGCGATCAGCCCGGCGTTGAACGAGGTGCCGCAGGCGACGATGTTGACGCGTTCGATCGATGCCAGATCGAAGGGCAGCTTCGGCAGATGCACCGAGCGCGTCGCCGGATTGAAGTACGAGCGCAGCGTATCGCCGATCACCGCCGGCTGCTCGAAAATTTCCTTCTTCATGAAATGCGGATAATCGCCCTTGCCGATCAGGGCGCCCGACAGTGCGGTCTTTTTCTCCGGCCGCGTCACCGCATTGCCGTCCGAATCATAAATCTCGGCGCCCTGCGCCGTCACCACCGCCCAATCGCCCTCTTCGAGATAGGCTAGGCGCTGCGTGAGAGGGGCCAGAGCGAGCGCGTCGGATCCCACATACATCTCGCCCTCGCCGAACCCAATCGCCAGCGGCGAGCCGCGCCGGGCGCAGATCAGCATGTCGGGGTGTCCGGCGAACAGCATGGCCAGCGCGAAGGCGCCGTGCAGGCGGCCGAGCGTCTGCTTCACCGCCTCGCGCGGCGCCAAGCCCTCGCTCAAATAGCGCGTCAGCAGGATCGCGACCGCCTCGGTGTCGGTCTGGGTCTCGAACTTGAATCCCAAACCCGTCAGCTCTTTTTTGAGATCCTGGAAATTCTCGATGATGCCGTTATGCACCACGGCGACGCGGTCGGTCGCGATCGGATGCGCGTTGGTCTCGTTGGGCACGCCGTGGGTTGCCCAGCGGGTATGGCCGATGCCGATGCGGCCGGAGACCGGTTCTTTTTCGAGGAGCCGCGCCAGTCGGTCGAGCTTCCCTTCGGCGCGGCGGCGCTCGATCTTGCCGTCGACCAGCGTCGCAATGCCGGCCGAGTCATATCCCCGGTATTCGAGCCGGCGCAGCCCTTCGAGCAGCAGCGGCGCCACGGCGCCGCTGCCGATAATGCCGACGATGCCGCACATCTAGCGGCGGCCCTTTTTCGGCTTACTCTTGCTTTTGGATTTCTTCGCCGGTTTCTTGCCCGCGCCGGCCAGCTCGGTCTTGCGCCGCGCGCGCCATTTCTTGGCCTCGCCGGGTTGCGTCTTTTGCCGGGCGCGGCCGAAGGCGAGCGCGTCGGCCGGCACGTTGTCGGTGATGGTGCTGCCGGCGGCGAGGATGGCGCCTTGGCCGATATTGACCGGGGCAACCAGAGAAACATTCGTCCCGACAAAGACTCCCTTGCCGATATTGGTGCGGTGCTTCTCGATGCCGTCGTAATTGCAGGTGATCGAGCCGGCGCCGATGTTGCTGCCCTCGCCCACCGCGGCATCGCCGAGATAAGCGAGATGGTTCGCCTTGACGCCTTTTGCCAAGCGAGCGTTCTTCACCTCGACGAAATTGCCGATATGCACGCTCTCGGCGAGCGCCGTGCCGGAACGGAGACGGGCAAACGGGCCAACGATGGAATTATCACCGATGGTCGCGCCAACGATGTGGCAGAAGGCCGGGATGGTGACGTTGGCGCCGATCTTGACCTCGGGCCCGAAGACGACGAAGGGGCCGACGATGGAGCCGGCGCCGATTTTGGTGTCGGCGCTGAAATAGACCGTGTCGGCGGCGAGCAAGATCGCGCCCGATGCGACGGCACGGACGCGCAGGCGCATCTGCATCAGCGCCTCGGCCTCGGCGAGTTCTTCCGGGCTGTTGACGCCGGCGGCATCGTCGGCCGGCGCCTCGACGGCGCGACAGACCAAGCCGCGCTCGCGCGCCAGCTTGACGATGTCGGTCAGATAATATTCGCGCTGGGCATTCTCGGCCGAGAGTCCGGCGCTGAGCTCGAACAGCAGCTTCGCATTGGCGATCAAGATGCCGCTATTGGCGAAGCGCAGCGCGCGCTCCTCCTCATTGGCGTCGCCGGCCTCGACGATGCGCTCCAGAACGTTGCCGGGGCCAAGCACGATGCGGCCATAGCGCCCGGCATCGGGCAGCCACATGCCCAGCACGGTCAGCGCCGCCTCGGGGTACTGGCGGCGGTCGGTCAGCAGCAGGTTGAGGGTCTCGCGGGTCAAAAGCGGCGCGTCGCCCGGCACGACAATGACGTCGCCGGCAAAGCTGCCCAGCTTCGATTTGGCGGCCAGCACGGCATGGCCGGTGCCGCGCGGCTGGGCCTGGATCACGGTCTCGGCGGGCGCCACGGCGGCCGCCAGCTCCTCCATGCCGGGGCCGATCACCGTCAGCACGCGCTTCGGGCGCAGGGCGTTGACCGCCGCCAGCACATGCTGGATCAGCGGCCTTCCGGCCAGCGGAGCCAGCACTTTGGGCCGGTTCGAGCGCATCCGGGTGCCCTTGCCGGCGGCAAGGATCAGGGCGGCAAAGGGTGTCGGCATCGGTTTGGCGGAATTAACCTTTGTGGGTCGGATTTCGGGTCGGACAGTACCGAGTTCCGGGCAAAATTGTCTATGCGTTCGGGCGGTTGCCGAGCGCGGGATTAAGGTACCCCGCCTTGACAGAGGGAGCGCCCCGGCCTAGATGCTGCTCCTGGCGGGCGCTTAGCTCAGCGGGAGAGCACACCCTTCACACGGGTGGGGTCGTAGGTTCAATCCCTACAGCGCCCACCATCGCCCCACCCACCGATCCCTGACCGGAGAGCATTCCGATGAAATTCCGACCCCTGCAAGACCGCGTGCTGGTGCGCCGCATCGAGCAAGACGAGAAGACCGCCGGCGGCATCATCATTCCCGACACCGCCCAGGAAAAGCCGATGGAAGGCGAAATCGTCGCCGCCGGCCCCGGCGCCCGCGACAAGAGCGGCCGCCTCGTTGCGCTCGAGCTGAAGGCGGGCGACCGCGTCATCTTCGGCAAATGGTCGGGCACCGAAGTGAAGATGGACGGCGAAGAGCTCATGGTGATGAAAGAAAGCGACATCATGGGCGTCATCGAGAAGGGCGCGTCCAAGAAGAAGTAGCCGCTCGGGTTACTTTTCGGCGTCGGGCTGGCTCTCCGGCCGCGCGCGCTCGAACGCCGCGACCCGCATGCAATTGTCGAAGATGCGCTGGATCGCCGGATAGGGCTTCATGTCGAAGCTCGGATAGCGCTTGGCGTTGAACATCTGCGGCACCAGACAGATATCGGCAAGACCGGGCTCGTCGCCATGGCAGAATTTTCCCGTCCGCGGATCGGCGAGCATCGGCTCGATCGCATCGAAGCCGAGCTTGATCCAATGGTTGAACCAGGCCTCGACTGCCTTTTCGTCCTGGCCGAGCGGCTTCGCCAGATAGCGCAGCACGCGAAGATTGCCCAAGGGGTGAATGTCGCAGGCAACGATCTGCGCCAGTGCCCGCACCCGCGCGCGATCGGCGGCAGATTTCGGCAGCAGCGGCGGCGCCGGATGCGTCTCGTCGAGATATTCGACAATGGCGAGCGACTGGATCAGGGCGACGCCGCCATCGGCCTCCAGCAGCGGAACCAGCCCCTGCGGATTGCGCGCGAGATAGGCCGGGCTGCTCTGCTCGCTCTTGCGCAGATGGATGAAGGATTGATCGAAGTCGAGCCCCTTCAAATTGAGCGCGATGCGGACGCGGAACGCCGCCGAAGAGCGGAAATAGCCGTGCAGCCTGATCATCTGGGCGTACCTCCCTTGGCTCTTTCTCTCTTTTCGGCGGCGGCGGCGTCAAGCCGGCAGGCGTTCCTTGACGCGTCGTGCCCAAGCGCGCATTAGTTAACTATGAAACCAATTACGTCGCGGCCGGACGAGGCGCCCTTCGCCATCGAGCGCTTCCTGCCCTTCCGCCTCTCGGTGCTGAGCAACCGGCTGACCCGCGCCGCGGCCCGCGTCTACACCAGGCGCTTCCGGCTTAGCGCGCCCGAATGGCGCACCGTTGCCGTGCTCGGCCGCTATGGCGCGATGAACGCCAATGCGGTGGTCGAGCGCACCGCGATGGACAAGGTGCGGGTGAGCCGCGCGGTGGCGCGCCTCCTCTCCGCCGGCCACATCACGCGTCATGCCGACACCGCCGACCGCCGCCGCGCCGTGCTCGAGCTAACGCCGCGCGGCGACGGCGTCTATCGCGACATCGTGCCGCTGGTTCGCTCGGTGGAAGACGAGCTGCTGCAGGATTTGAGCGGTGAGGAACGCGCGACGCTGGAGCGCATCTTCGCCAAGATCGAAGCCCGCGCCCGGCCGATGTTGCAGGACGAGGCGGTGCCGCCCGCCGACGATGGCGAGCCGACCGGCTGAACCGCGCTAACGCGGTTGGCCGCTGAAGGTGTCGCCGATGATCGGCATGTCGATGCTGAGAGCGCCGCTCGGATGCGCCACCGAATAGGTCGGGCGGTAGAGCGTGAAGGATTTGTCGCTATGGCCCATCGTGCCGGTGATGGGGAAATGACCGATGGGCGCGAAATCGGGCCGCGCCAGCACCGCCTCGAAACGCTTCATCTCGGTTAGATCGTCCCAGAAGCCGTCCTCGGCGACGACGAGATCGACGCCGAGCGCGCGGATCAGCTTGGCAATGTCGTCCTCGCTATAGCCCGCCTCGGCGACGCCGCGATTGCGCTCGACGATAATGCGCAGCAGCAGCTTGTCGGCGCGCAGCACCGAAATATCCGGCCGATCCTCCCACCCACGAATGGCGAAGATGAAATTCCCGTCGCGATAGCCCGAGAACAGCACCACCGCGTCCGGCGGCGCCATCTCGGCGACGGCATCGGCAATCGCCCGATGGCCGACGATGACCGGTACCGGATCGGTTGCCAGGGTGATTCCGAGCGTCGCGATTCCGAGCGCGCAGGCGGCGAGCCCGGCCCAGCGCTCATAACCGAAAACCCCGGTCGCCCCATCCATCTTTGAGCATGCTCCAAAGGCTAACCCAACAAAAGCCGGGTTAACATCGGCAAAACGCCGGATTTCGGCGGCGCGGCTGGCTTGCCGGACCCCCCGCCCATGCTATAACCCTCTCTAGCGACACGGGATTTTCGAGGAACCCAGCGTGGCCGGCGCGACCATTCTCGTCTTGAACGGACCCAATCTGAACCTGCTGGGCGTGCGCGAGCCAACCACCTATGGCCGCGAGACCCTGGCCGATATCGAGGAGGCCTGCCTGGAGCGCGCCAACGTGCTCGGCCTCGCGCTCGATTTCCGCCAGTCGAACCACGAGGGCCAGCTCGTCGAGTGGATCCAGGAGGCGCGCGAAAATGCCGACGGCATCATCCTCAACCCGGCCGGCTACACCACCACCTCGGTCGCCATCTTCGACGCGCTGAAGGCGGTCGAGCTGCCGGTGATCGAGGTTCACATCTCGAACATCCACCGCCGCGAGGCCTTCCGGCACAATTCATTGATGAGCCAGGCGGCGACCGGGGTGATCTGCGGCCTCGGCGCGCACGGTTATCTGCTGGCGCTCGAGGCGATGGCGCGTATTCTCGACGCCGCCGATACCGCCTGAGCATCGTGGAAAGCACAGCATGGCGAAGCCGAGCGATTTGATGGTGGATGGCGATCTCGTGCGCGCTCTCGCGGCGCTGCTCGAGGAGACCGGACTCAGCGAGATTGAATTCTCCCAAGGCGACCGCCGCATCCGCGTCGCGCGCAATTCGGGCCCCGCTTCCGCCGTGACGGTCTCGATGCCGTCGGCCGCGGCAGGCGGCGGCGCCGCGCCGCCGCAACCCGAGCATGCAGGCTCGGTCAAATCGCCGATGGTCGGCACCGCGTACCTCGCGCCGCAGCCGGGTGCGCCACATTTCGTCAAGGTGGGCGATACCGTGCGCGGCGGCCAGCCGCTGCTGGTGATCGAGGCGATGAAGGTGATGAACCAGATTCTCGCCCCGCGCGCCGGCCGCGTCAGCGAGATCCTGGTCGACGACGGCACGCCGGTCGAGTTCGGCCAAGTGCTGCTCGTGCTGGAATAGAAGACTCCCGCATATGTTCGACAAGGTTTTGATCGCCAATCGCGGCGAGATCGCGTTGCGCATCCACCGCGCCTGCCGCGAGATGGGCATCCGCACCGTCGCGGTTCACTCGACTGCCGACGCCAACGCCATGCATGTCCGCCTCGCCGACGAGAGCGTGTGCATCGGGCCGCCGCCGGCGCGCGACAGCTATCTCAACGTCGCGGCGATCCTGACCGCGGCATCCGTCACCGGCGCCGACGCCATCCATCCAGGCTTGGGATTTCTCTCCGAGAACGCCGAATTCGCGCAGATGGTCGAGGAGCACGACATCACCTTCATCGGCCCATCGCCCGAGCATATCCGGCTGATGGGCGACAAGGTCGCGGCCAAGGGCGCCGCGCGCGAGCTCGGCATTCCGGTGGTGCCCGGCTCGGGCGCGGTGATGGATATCGGTGCGGCGCGCGAGGCGGCGAAAGAGGTCGGCTTTCCCATCCTGATCAAGGCGGCGGCCGGCGGCGGCGGGCGCGGCATGCGCGTCGCCCCCGATCTGAAAACGCTTGAGGCGATGTTCCCGATCGCCCAGGCCGAGGCGGAAACTTTTTTCGGCAACGGCGCGCTCTATCTCGAGCGCTTTCTTGCTCAGCCGCGCCATATCGAGGTGCAGATCCTCGGCGACGGTCAGGGCGGCGTCGTCCATCTGGGCGAACGCGATTGCTCGCTGCAGAGGAAGCATCAGAAGCTGGTCGAGGAATCGCCCTCGCCCGGGCTCAACCCGGCCGAGCGCGAGCGCATCTGCGGCATCGCCACCTCGGCCTGCGCCAAGCTCGGCTACAAGAACGCCGGCACGCTTGAATTTCTACATCAGGACGGCGAATTCTTCTTCATCGAGATGAACACGCGCCTCCAGGTCGAGCATCCGATTTCCGAGGCGGTGAGCGGAATCGACATCGTGCGCGAGCAGATCCGCATCGCCGGCGGGGACAAGCTCGGTTACGGGCAGAGCGACATCAAGCTGCAAGGCCATGCCATCGAATGCCGCATCAATGCGGAACACCCCGACAGCTTTGCCCCCTCGCCCGGCCTGATCACCCGCTATCACGCGCCGGGCGGCTTGGGCGTGCGTGTCGATAGCGCGCTCTATCAGGGCTATGCGGTGCCATCGCAATACGACAGCCTGATCGCCAAGCTCGTCGTGCAAGGCACCTCGCGCAACGAATGCCTGATGCGCCTCCGGCGCGCGCTGGAGGAATTCGTCATCTCCGGCATCGACACCACCATCCTACTACACCAGCGCCTGACCTCGACGGCGGATTTCATCAATGGCGCCTACGACATCAACTGGTTCGAGCGGACGCAGGAGAAGCGCGGCTAGACCCTCTTCCCGCGCCGGAATTTCGCCTATCCTGCCGCGATGAACGGACTGACGCCCGAGCTGTTGTTGCGCGCCTATGCCGCCGGGATTTTCCCGATGGCGGATTCCGCCGACGATCCCGAGCTCTATTGGGTCGATCCGGAGCGACGCGGCGTGCTGCCGCTCGACCGCTTTCACCTGCCGCACCGGCTGCGCCGGGTGCTGCGCAACGGCAGCTTCGCCATCGGCGTCGATCGCGATTTCGCCGGGGTGATCGCGGGCTGCGCCGAAGCGACCGGCGCCCGGCCGCAGACCTGGATCAACCGGCAAATTCGCGCGCTCTATACCGAGCTGCACCGCCAGGGTCATGCGCATAGCGTCGAGGCTTGGCGTAGCAACGAGCTGGTCGGCGGGCTTTACGGCGTGGCGCTGGGCGGCGCGTTTTTTGGCGAAAGCATGTTCAGCCGGGCGACCAATGCTAGCAAGGTGGCGCTGGCGCATCTCGTCGCCTTGCTCAGGACCGGTGGCTTTGCCCTGCTCGACGTGCAATTCGTCACGGCGCATCTGCAGCTCTTCGGCACTGCCGAGATTCCGCGCGCGCAATACCGGGCGATGCTGGAAGCCGCGCTAAAGCTGCCGGCTCATTTCCCGGCGGGAGCGCTCGCCGGCGCCGCGGTCGCGGAGCTTTTGCAATCGAGCACGTTGACGTCGTAGATCGGGTCTTCCATCGCCGAGATCGCCGGCGAGGAGGCGAACATCCAGCCGCTGAACACACGCTCGGCGGCAACGCCGGGACGCGCCTCGTCGATCTCGAGAAAGGCCGCGGTGTTGGGCGGGTCTTCCGGCGGCGGCTTGTTGCAGGCGCGTACGGTGATGGTGAGGCGGCCGAAATGCACCGGCTGACCGATCGGCGCATCGAGGCGCGAGACCCGCGCCGTCACCTTGTCGAGCCCCTGCAGGACGGCGATGGTCTCGGGATCGGCATAAGCGATTCCGGCAAGCGCCAGCAGCACGATCGCCGCAGCGGCCAATCTCAAAAAACCCGTCACGCCTTGTCCTTCGGCTTGCGGTAGGGATTGGCCAGGCTCTGCGCCAGATCGAGCAGCACGCGGCGGAATTGCGCCTCGTCGCAGCCCATCAGCACCGCATCCTCGAAGGCGTCCTGCGCCATGCCGCGAATCTCCTCGAGATTCTCGTTCAGCACCTTGACCTTATCGAGGCAGGAGACCGGCTCGCCCTTGGGATCGCGCCAGACCGGCAGCTTGAACTCGCTCATGCCCCGCGCCCCGGCAGGTTGGCGGCAAAGCGCAGCCGGACGTAATCCACCGTCCAGATGCCGCCGATCAGCATTTTGGGCGCGAGCCGCGCCTCGATCTCGCTTTTGAGACTCTCGCGCTCAGCTTGCGGCACCAGGGCGAGAAAGCTTTCGCCGAAAGTGTCGAGCCAATCGCCGAGCCGGCCGAGCAGCGGCGTCGGCCGCGGGATCAACGCCATGCTGGTGACGACGAAGCCGTGAGCTTCGAGCCGCGCGCGATATTCCTCGGGCGCGGCGAAATACCACGGGTTGGCCTTGGCGCCGTCGATGCCGCGGCGGCGGAGTTCGGCGAGCAATGCCTCGATCACCTGGGCGACGTTGCCGGCGCCGCCGCATTCGGCGACGAAGCGGCCGCCCGGCTTCAAGGCGCGCTTGACGCGTGCGATCACCGCATCGGGATCACGCATCCAATGCAGCGCCGCGTTGCTGAACACCGCGTCGAATTGATTGTCGAAGGTCAGCGCGGCGCCGTCCATCACCCGCGCATCGAGGCCGCGCGCCTTGGCGGCGGCGATCTGCTCGGCGCTGGCATCGACCGCCACGACGCTCGCGACCTCGGCGAGTTGCAGCGTCAGCGTGCCGTCGCCGCAACCGAGATCGAGAATGCGCTCGCCCGCGCGCGGCGCCAACAGCGCCAGCACGTCGCGGCCGAGCGCCGGCACGAATCCCGCATTGCGCAGATAGCGTTCGGGCTCCCAGCGCTGCGCCGCGATTCCGGCGGAGGGATTACTTTTCCGGCTGGCCGCTGTCATTTTTTTGCCCGTCGCTCGGCGCGGCTACCTTGCTCTGGCTCGCGCCGTAGATGACCTGGCCGATCAACGATTCAAGACTCATGCCACCTTGGGTATGCACGATGCGGCCGCCGGACGGAATGATCTGATCCTCGTTGCCCGGCTCGATCGAAAGATATTTGTCGCCGAGCAATCCCGACGACGCCACCGTCGCCACGGAATCGACCGGCAGCTTGATCGCGGGATCGATGCTGATGCGCACATTGGCGAAGAAGGTCTTGGGATCGAGCGTCTGCGATTCAATCGTGCCGACCTTGATGCCGCTGATCTTGACGTCGCCGCCGTCGCGCAGTCCCTCGACGCGATCGAATTGCGCGTTGAGCTCGTATCCAGTCACCGCATGCACCTGGGTCGTGGTGTAGGCGAAGAACAGGAAGGCCGCGGCGACCACCAATACGACGGCGCCCACCAGAGTCTCGATGGCGTTGCGGTTCATGGCCGGCAATCTCCTCTCGCTATCAGCGAAGCGCCGATCATTCGGGGCGCCACGGTTCGTAGTCGCCGGCGGCGCGCTCGCGCGTGCCGCCCTTCAGCAGCGAGCCGGGCGGGCGATAAGCTTCCGGCGTGCCGGTCAGATTGGGCAAATGCGGCTTCTGCCACGGATAGAGCGGCTTGGCGCCTTCGACCGGCATCTCGTCCACCGTGTGGTGCAGCCAGCCATGCCATTCCGGCGGCACCTTGGAGGCTTCCGCCTCGCCGCGATAGATGACCCAGCGCCGCTCGCGGCTGTCGCGGCCGCCGCCGCGCTTCAGCACGCGCTTGCGGCTGTCGCGGTAATAGCGATTGCCGAAGCTGTCGCTGCCGACGCGCTCGCCTCTGAGCCAGGTGTATAGAAGTGTGCCGATGGTCATGCGCGGCTTGGCGCGAAGCGCGCCCTTTATCTCGATTTTGTCGATCACGACGAAGCCGGCGGATAATGGCACCGCGCTTCCGGAACGTCCAGCCGCGAGGCGGTGGGCCGGCCCAGCCTTGACGCGTCATGAGCGCGCATGGCTCAATTGCCGCGCCTCCCCCGGACGGTTCGGACGACATCGAAGCGGCCTCGCCGCGGGCGCGGCTTTGGGAGTTGAAGCTTCATGCGGCGCATCCTGATCAAGGCGGGCACCATCGTCACGATGGACCCGAATGTCGCCGATCTGCGCCGGGGCGATGTGCTGATCGAGGACGGCCGGATTCGCGCCGTGGCGCCCTCGATCGACGCGGGCGATGCCGAGATCGTCGACGCCAGCCAACGCATCGTCATGCCGGGATTCGTCAACGCCCATATCCACACCTGGCAGACGGCACTGCGCGGCATCGCCGCCAATTGGACGATTCCCGAATATCTCCACAACATGCACGCCAAGCTGGCGCCCGCCTTCACGCCCACCGACATCTTTGTCTCTAATTTGGTCGGCGCGCTGAACCAGCTCAATTCCGGCATCACCAGCATCGTCGATTGGTGCCACAACAACCCGACGCCCGCGCACACCGACGCGGCCATCGAGGCGCTGATCGAATCCGGGATTCGCGGGGTGTTCCTGCATGGCTCGCCCAAGCCCGACCCAAAGCCCGGGCAAAAGCATTTCAGCGAAATTCCCCATCCGCGGTCCGAGATCGAGCGGCTGAAGCGCGGCAAGCTGGCGGCCGATGACGGCCTCGTCACCCTCGGCATGGCGATATTGGGACCGGCCTATTCGACTTATGAGGTCTCGGCGGCCGATTTCAGCCTGGCGCGCGAGATCGGCATGCTGGCGAGCATGCATGTCGGCGGCGGCGCGATGCAGACACCGGACGGCTTCGAGCGCCTCGACGCGGCGGGACTGCTCGGGTCCAACATCAACATCGTCCATGGCAACAATCTCGGGACCGAGCGGCTGCGCCGGCTGGTCGGCGGCGGCGCCACCGTCACCGTCACGCCCGAATGCGAGCTGCAGATGGGCTTCGGCGATCCGCTGACCGGGGCGCTGCGCGATCTGGGTGCTCCGGTCTCGCTCGGCTCCGACGTCGAATCCGGCATGGGCGGCGACATGTTCACCAATATGCGCATCGCTCTCCAATATCAGCGCGCGCTCGACAACCAGAAAATCATCGATCGCACCGGCAACGCGCCGGACAAGGTCTCGCTTACCGCACGCCAGGCGCTCGAATGGGCGACCATCAACGGCGCCCGCATGGCCGGGATCGAGCGTCGCGCCGGCTCGCTCACCCCGGGCAAGGACGCCGACATCGTGCTGTTGCGCGCCGACGATCTGAACCTAGTTCCGGTCAACGATCCGGTCCACGCCATCGTCTTCCACGCCCATGCCGGCAACGTCGACACCGTCTTCGTCGCCGGCCGCGCGGTAAAGCGCGGCGGCACATTGCTTTATGGGCAAGTGGGCCGCCGCAAGACCGAGCTCGCGGCGGTTGCACACCGCATCCTGGCCAATAGCGCGACAATGCATTAAACCTAACGGCAATCGAGACATAGGGGAGGACAACGCATGAAGATCAATAGACGCCTGGGTTTGGCGGCGGTTTTCGGCCTCGCGGCCGGCATCGTCGCAGTGGCTTGGCCGGCAGCGCCGCGCGCGGCCGACCCGATCAAGATCGGCTTCAGCATGTCGGAGACCGGCGGCCTCGCCAGCGGCGGCAAGCCGGCGCTGCTCGCGATGGAGATGTGGCGCGACGACATCAACGCCAAGGGCGGCTTGCTCGGGCGCCAGGTCGAGTTCGTCCATTACGACGACCAGAGCACCCCGGCCAACGTGCCGGCGATCTATACCAAGCTGATCGACGTCGACAAGGTCGATTTGGTGGTCTCGGCCTATGCCACCGGCCAGATCGCGCCGGCGATGCCGATCGTCATGCAGCACAACATGGTGTTCATGGCCCTCTTCGGCACCGCGGTGAACGACAAGTTCAGCTACGACAAGTACTTCCAGATCCTGCCGAACGGCAAGGATACCGCCATCGCGCCCTCCTACGGCTTCTTCCAGGTGGCGATGTCGATGAATCCGAAGCCCAAGACGGTGGCGCTGATCTCGGCCGATGCCGAGTTCGCGCAGAACGTCATCACCGGCGCGCGCCGGGTGGTGAAGGATCTCGGCCTCGAGGTTGTCTATGACCGCAGCTACCCGCCCAGCACCGTCGATTACGCGCCGATCGTGCGCGCGGTGCAAGCGACCAACCCCGACATCGTCTATGTCGCCTCCTATCCGCCCGATTCGGTCGGCATCGTCCGGGCGGTCAGCGAGATCGGCCTCAAGACGAAGATCTTCGGCGGCGGCATGATCGGCATCGCCTTCACCCCGATCAAGCAGCAGCTCGGTCCGCTGCTCAACGGCATCGTCGCCTACGACGTCTATGTGCCAGAGCCGACGATGAAATTCCCCGGCACCGAGGATTTCCTCACCCGCTATCAAGCCAAGGCGGCGGGCCAGGGAGTCGATCCGCTGGGCTATTACCTGCCGCCCTTCGCCTATTCCGAGATGCAGATCCTGGGTGACGCGATCACCAAGGTTGGCAGCCTCGACCAGGCGAAGCTCGCCACCTACATCCACGCCACCACCTTCCATACGGTGGCCGGCGACGTGAAATTCGCCGAGAACGGCGAATGGGAAAAGGGTCGGGTGTTGTTCGTTCAATACCAGGGCGTTAAAGGCACCGACCTGGATCAGTTCCGCAAGGCGGGGACTCAGGTGATTCTCTACCCGCCCGAATTCAAATCGGGCACCTTCCGCTACCCCTACGCCGACGCGCAGAAATAGCGCGCGAGTCATCGAGCGAAACAGCCGCGGCGCCGATCGGTGCCGCGGCTTTTTTTCGTGCCCGGCGATGAGCAGCGCGACGGCTATTTTTGAGGCAGTCGCCAAGCCTCAGGAAACACAAGAAAGTCTATAGATTGTAATAAAATATGCGCTGACACACAAAATCTGGTTGAAGCGCTGTAAAATTTCTGTCAGATTTTGTGGTCTGCGCTAAGGCAGACGCAATAGGTGGTGTCGCCTCCGCGCAGGGAGATTTTCAGGGCGTTGGGGGGATTTGGTATGCGTATTGAGCGACGTTTTACAGCCGTTGGCAGCGACCCGTATTGGGGCATCGCCTTCAAGACCACCGCCAGCGAGATCCGCAACCCCGACGGTAGCCGCGTCTTCTATCTCGCCGATATCGAGGTGCCGGCCGATTGGAGCCAGGTCGCCTGCGATATTCTGGCGCAAAAATATTTCCGCAAGGCCGGCGTCCCGGCGAAGCTGAAGGCGGTCGAGGAAAACACCGTCCCCGCTTGGCTCTGGCGCAAGATTCCCGACGACAAGGCGCTGGCCAAGCTGCCCGCCGCCGAGCGCTTCGAATCCGAGCGCAGCGCGAAGCAAGTCTTCAACCGTCTCGCCGGCACCTGGACCTATTGGGGCTGGAAGGCCGGCTATTTCGACAGTGAAGCCGACGCGCAAACCTATTACGACGAGATGTGCGTCATGCTGTGCCGCCAGATGGCGGCGCCCAACTCGCCGCAATGGTTCAACACCGGGCTGCATTGGGCCTATGGCATCGACGGCCCGGCGCAGGGCCACCACTACGTCGACTTCAAGACCGGCGTGCTGACTACCTCGGCGAGCGCCTACGAGCATCCGCAGCCGCATGCCTGCTTCATCCAGTCGGTGAGCGACGATCTCGTCAACGAGGGCGGGATCATGGATCTCTGGGTGCGCGAGGCGCGCCTGTTCAAGTACGGCTCGGGCACCGGCTCCAACTTCTCCAAGCTGCGCGGCGATGGCGAGAAGCTGTCGGGCGGCGGCCGCTCCTCCGGCCTCATGAGCTTCCTCAAGATCGGCGACCGCGCCGCGGGCGCGATCAAATCGGGCGGCACCACCCGCCGCGCCGCCAAGATGGTGACGGTCGACATCGACCATCCCGATATCGAAACCTATATCGACTGGAAAGTCGTCGAGGAGCAGAAGGTGCTCGCCCTGGTCTCGGGCTCGAAGCTCGCCGACCAGCATTTGAACCGCATCATGGCGGCCTGCAACGGCCCCGAGGCGCAGGCGCTTGGCGAGCAGCGTTTCGACCCGAAGCGCAACGTCGCGCTGAAGCGCGAGATCAAGGCGGCGCGCGCGGTGATGATTCCGGAGAACTATGTCCAGCGCGTCATTCAATTCGCGCAGCAGGGCTTCACCAAGATCGACTTCAAGACCTACGACACCGATTGGGACAGCGACGCCTACCTCACCGTCTCGGGCCAGAACTCGAACAATTCGGTGCGCGTCACCGACGAGTTCCTCGACCGCGTCAATGCGGGCGGCAAGTGGGATTTGATCCGCCGAACCGACGGCAAGGTCCACAAGACCCTCGAGGCGAAGGAGCTCTGGGACAAGATCGCGCATGCCGCCTGGGCGAGCGCCGATCCGGGCTTACAATACGACACCACCATCAACCAGTGGCACACCTGCCCCGAGAGCGGCCGCATCAACGCGTCCAACCCGTGCTCGGAATACATGTTCCTCGACGACACCGCGTGCAACCTCGCCTCGCTCAATCTGATGGCGTTCCGCCGCGAGGGTGGCCATTTCGACACGCCGGCCTTCGAGCATGCGGTCCGCCTCTGGACCATCGCGCTCGAGATCGCCGTAACCATGGCGCAATTCCCCTCGAAGGAGATCGCCAAGCTCTCCTACGAGTTCCGCACGCTCGGCTTGGGCTATGCCAATATCGGCGGCCTCTTGATGGCGGCCGGTCTCTCCTATGACAGCGACGAGGGCCGCGCGCTCTGCGCCGCGATGACCGCGGTGATGACCGGCGTCGCCTATGCGACCTCGGCCGAGATGGCGGGCGAGCTCGGGCCCTTCCCCGGCTTCGCCAAGAATCGTGACGCGATGCTGCGCGTCATCCGCAACCACCGTCGCGCAGCACACGGCGAGCGCAGCGGCTATGAGGGCCTCTCACTGGTGCCGGTGCCGTTGGATGCAGTCAACTGCCCCGATCGCGGCCTCATCCAGGCCGCGCGCCAGGCCTGGGACGCGGCGCTGCAATTGGGCGAGCTGCACGGCTATCGCAACGCCCAGGCGACGGTGATCGCGCCGACCGGGACCATCGGCCTCGTCATGGATTGCGACACCACCGGCATCGAGCCCGATTTCGCGCTGGTCAAGTTCAAGAAGCTGGCCGGCGGCGGCTATTTCCGCATCATCAATCGCGTCGTGCCAGAGGCGCTGGGCAAGCTCGGCTATGCCGAGAAAGAGATCGAGGCGATGACGCGCTATGCCGTGGGTCACGGCACGCTGAAGGATTCGCCGGCGATTGGCCACGCCGCCTTGAAGGCGAAGGGCTTCACCGACGCGTCGCTCGAGGCGCTCGAGCTGCAACTCGCCACCGCCTTCGACATCAAATTCGCCCTCAACAAATGGACGCTAGGCGAGGAATTGTTCAAGACCTTCGGCTTCACCGAGGCGCAGCTCGACGATCCCAGCTTCGAGATGCTGGTGGCGCTCGGATTCTCCAAATCGGAAATCGACGCGGCGAATACCTATTGCTGCGGCGCCATGACGCTCGAAGGCGCTCCCTTCCTCAAGCCCGAGCATCTACCAGTGTTCGATTGCGCCAACCCGTGCGGGCGCATCGGCAAGCGCGCCCTCTCGGTTGACAGCCATATCTGCATGATGGCGGCGGCGCAGCCCTTCATCTCGGGCGCCATCTCGAAGACGATCAACATGCCGAATTCGGCGACGGTCGAGCAATGCAAGGACGCCTACATGATGTCCTGGCGGCTCGCGCTCAAGGCGAATGCGCTCTACCGCGACGGCTCCAAGCTGTCGCAGCCGCTGCAATCCATGCTGCTCGACGAGACCGACGAGGATGCGGTGGCCGAGTTCATGGAGAAATCCCCGGCCGGACGCGTGCCCGTCGTGGTCGAGCGGGTGGTGGAACGCGTGGTGGAACGCATCATGCAGCAGCATGAGCGCCGCCGCCTGCCGCAGCGCCGCAAGGGCTACACGCAAAAGGCCGTCGTCGGCGGCCACAAGGTCTATCTGCGCACCGGCGAATACGAGGATGGCCAGCTGGCCGAAGTGTTCATCGACATGCACAAGGAAGGCTCGGCCTTCCGCTCGCTGATGAACAACTTCGCCATCGCCATCTCGATCGGCCTGCAATACGGCGTGCCGCTGGAAGAATACGTCGAGGCCTTCACCTTCACGCGCTTCGAGCCGCAGGGCATCGTCGAGGGCAACGAGGCGATCAAGATGGCGACCTCGATGCTCGACTACATCTTCCGCGAGCTGGCGATCTCCTATCTCGGGCGCAACGATCTGGCGCATGTACAACCGGCCGATCTCATGCCGGACACGCTGGGCAAGGGCGCCTCGGAATCGAGCCTGCCCGAGAGCGCCGACCGCTCCAACGTCGCGGCGATGGTGCAGCGTGTCTCGACCGGCTATGTGCGCAACAAGCTGACCGTGCTGCAGGGCGGTGCCGCCACCGCGGTGGCACAAAGCTTGGCACCGGCGATGGAGATGGCGGCGGGCAATGTCGCGGTGGCAACCAATCTTGCCACCGAGATGCGGGGAACCACGGCGATGACGCCGCCTGATTCCCGCATGCAGCAGATTCGCACGGCGCGGATGAAGGGGTACGAAGGCGATAGTTGCGGTGAGTGCGGTAATTTCACGTTGGTTAGGAACGGGACCTGCCTCAAATGCGACACCTGCGGCGGCACCAGCGGCTGTAGCTGATCGCTACGCGGCTCCCCGGCTACAGCCTCCCGGCCGGCACCGTGACTGAGGCAGAAATTGGGGGGGCACGGTCTAGAGCCGTGCCCCCTCCTTTTTGGCAACCGCCCCCAGAGCACCGCTCATGCTGATCAACCGCCGCAAGCTGCGCATCGAATGGGGCCAATGCGATCCGGCCGGGATCGTGTTCTACCCGCAATATTTCGTCATGTTCGACATCAGCACGGCGCTGCTGTTCGAGCGCAGCGGCCTCACGCCGCGCGGCATGCGCGAGAAATACGGCATCGTAGGATTGCCGCTGGTCGATTGCGGCGCGAAGTTCTCCGCCCCTTGCAGCTTCGACGACGATGTAGAGATCGAGAGCGGCGTCGCCGAATGGGGCCGCACCAGCTTCGTCATCCGTCACCGAATCTTGAAGGGCGAGATCGTCGCCATCGAGGGACATGAGAAGCGGATCTGGGCGGCGATGCATGAGGACAAGCCCGGCCGCATCAAGCCGGTGCCGGTGCCAGCGGAGATCGTCGCCGCGCTCTCCGCCAAGAGCTGAAACCAGGCCCAACCGCCGCGCCGACCCCGTAAAAGCCCGGCTTTCAATCATTTCAATCATTTAAGGTGGGGAGGCATTGTTACGGGCCGCCCTATGACCAAGTAAGAATGAGCGATTCGAACAGCGGGGGTGGCCGCATGCATGGCTGGGTCGGCGAGCATTGGCTCGCATTCAAGTATCTAGGCGAGATTTGGCTCGTTCCCATCGTGCTGTTCTACGCCACCAGCAAATTGGTCAGCGCGCTTGCCGCCGCCCCGATCCGCCGCGATCGCAACCACCGCCGCGATTATCGTTAAGCCGCATTCATAGTTTCCGGGTCGCGGGGATCGCCCGCCGCCGTCCCCTATCACCCGCTACCCTCGCACGCTTAGCGAGGGCCACGCGCAGTTGACTCGCCGGCCATCCTTCTCGGGATGGCCGGCTTTTTATGCGGAATTGCCCGGCCCGCCTGGCGCGGCTTATGCTCTGCGTAAGCGAAAACCGAAAGGATGGGGCATGACGGGACGCATCGAGGCGCGGTTGACGGAATTGAAGATCGAGCTGCCGCAGCCGGTGCCGCCGCGCTGGAGCTATGTGCCGAGCGTGCGGACGGGCAATCTCCTCTTCGTCTCCGGCCAGCTTTGCCATTGGCAGGGCGAGAATCGGCATATCGGCAAGCTCGGTCGCGAGATAGCGATCGACGAGGGCAAAAAGGCGGCGCGGCTCTGCGGCCTTAACATCGTGACGCAACTCCGCGCCGCGCTCGGCGACGATCTCGACCGCGTCGTGCGCTGCGTCAAGCTTTTGGGATTCGTCAATTCGACGCCCGACTTCACCGACCAGCCCCAGGTGGTGAATGGCTGCTCCGATTTGATGGTCGAGATTTTCGGCGATGCCGGCAAGCATGCCCGCTCGGCCGCCGGCATGGCCGCCTTGCCCGGCAACGTCGCGGTCGAGGTGGAGGCGATTTTCGAGGTACGCTGAGCGATGGACGGCAGCGACCGGCTCAGCGTCAAGATCGTCGACTGCCTGGCGCATATCCGCGCCGCGGATTGGGATGCCTGCGCCGGCAGCGACAATCCCTTCGTCTCCTACGCCTTTCTCGAGGCGCTCGAGGAATCGGATTCCGCCTGCGCCGAATCGGGTTGGCTGCCGCAGCATCTGGTGCTCGAAGATGGCAGCGGCAAGCTCATCGGCGCCGTGCCGCTTTACCTCAAGAGCCATTCCTACGGTGAATATGTCTTCGACCAGGGCTGGGCCGAGGCCTATGAGCGCGCCGGCGGACGCTATTACCCCAAGCTCCAGGCCGCCGTGCCGTTCACGCCGGTGACCGGGCCACGCATTCTGCTGCGGCAAGGTGCGGATCCCGAAGCGGCGGATCTTCTGGTTGGTGCACTTCTAGATGTGGCGAAGCGTAGCAAGGTCTCGTCGCTGCACGTTACCTTCCCGACGCAGGAGCAAAGCGCCCGCCTCGCAAAGGCCGGATTCATCGAGCGGCTCGGCCGGCAATTCCACTGGGAGAACCAGGGCTATAAAAGCTTCGACGATTTTCTCGGCGCGCTGCACGCCCGCAAGCGCAAGCAGATCAAGCGCGAGCGTCGCGAGGCCAATGACGGCGTCGAGATCGAAACCCTCAACGGCTCCGCCATATCGATGCGCCATTGGGATGCGTTCTACGACTTCTATATGGCGACTTCCGACCGCAAATGGGGCTCGGCCTATCTCACCCGCGAATTCTTCGATCTGCTCGGCAGCCGCATGGCCGACAAGGTCGTGCTGGTGATGGCGAAGCAGGACGGGCGCTACGTTGCCGGCGCGCTCAATCTGCTGGGCGGCGACACGCTTTACGGCCGCAATTGGGGTTGCCTCGGCGAATTTCCCTTCCTGCATTTCGAGGTTTGCTATTACCGCGCCATCGATTTCGCCATCATGCACGGGCTGAAGCGCGTCGAGGCCGGCGCGCAAGGCTCACACAAGATCCAGCGCGGCTATCTGCCAGTGCCGACCTACAGCGCGCATTGGATCCGCGATCCGGGCTTCTCCCGCGCCGTCGCCGATTTCGTGCGGCGCGAGCGCCGAGCCATCGAAGGCGAGATGGACGAGCTCGCCGAAATCCTGTCGCCCTTCAAGCGCGAAGCGGATGGACCCTAAGCTCCGCCGCCGCTTCCTGCGCATTGCCGGGCAAGTCTCGCCGCAATTGCGGGCGAAACTGCGCGCAGCCGGAACGATCGGGTTCCCGGAGCGCGAGGATAAGGGCGTCGCGGTATTCCTCGCCCGTGCGGTGGTGGGGCAGCAGCTCTCGACCCATGCGGCGCGCAGCATATGGGCACGGCTCGAGGCGGCGGCGACCGAGACGGGCGGCGCGTTGCACGATTTCTTCCACGCCGACAATGCGGCCACTTTGCGCGCCTGCGGCCTGTCGCGCACCAAGGTCAAGGCGCTCGCCGCCATCCGCGACGCCCACCAGGCGCGCAAGCTTTCCGCTGCCGATCTCCGCGCCATGGCGCATCCCGCGCGCGCCAGTCACCTCAAGCAAATTCACGGCATCGGCCCCTGGACCTGCGACATGTTGGCGATCTTCTATTGCCGGGATGCCGATATCTGGCCCGATGGCGATAGCGCGGCGCATGGCACGTTGAAGCGGCTGATCGGCCGGCGGAAGCCGGCGAGGGTTGCGGCACTGTTCGCGCCGCATCGCTCGATCCTGGCGCTCTATATGTGGAAGATCGCCGACAACCTGCCCTGATCCGCCGGGGCCGGAAAAGTGACGGAAACCCGAGGATTCTGGCCGGTTTTCACGCCGCCGGTCATAAAGATGTCATAGGCTGTCGCTGATTTAGCCATTATTCTCGGCTTTCTAGCCGGCTCGACAGCGATGCGTTGTGGTTGGAGTAGGTGATGGCAGGAATTCAACGGCGCGATCAGAACGCTGGCGCCGCGATTCTGTCGCTTGGAATGGAGCGCGCGCTCAAATCCGCCAGCCTGCTCGAAAACCTGCCCATTGCCGTCTATGCCTGCGATGCCGAAGGCCGCGTGCTGAGCTTCAATCAGCGCGCCGCCGGACTCTGGGGCCGCTCCCCGCGCATCGGCGACGACAGCGAATTATTCTGCGGCTCTCACAAGGCCTTTCAGCCCGACAGCACGGCGATCGCGCGCAGCGACAGCTCGATGGCACAGGTGCTGCGCAGCGGCGAGCCGATCCACGACCGCGAAACCGTGATCGAGCGGCCCGACGGCTCGCGTATCGCCGCCTTGCTGCATATCGATCCGATCAAGGATGATAGCGGTACCGTCATCGGCGCGGTCAATTGCTTCCACGACGTCAGCGCGGCAAAGCGCGCGCAGGACGAGCTCAACGACAGCGAGCGTCGCCTGCGCGAGTTGCTCAACGCCCTGCCGGCGGCGATCTATACCACCGATGCCGCCGGGCGGATCACCTTCTACAACCAGGCGGCCAGCGAGATGGCCGGCCGTGCGCCAGTGCTGGGCAGCGACGAATGGTGCGTTACCTGGAAGCTCTTCATGCCGGACGGAACGCCCCTGCCGCACGATCAATGCCCGATGGCGGTGGCGCTGAAAGAGGACCGCCCGATCCGCAACGTCGACGCCATCGCCGAGCGTCCGGACGGCAAGCGCGTGCCGTTCCTGCCCTTCCCCACGCCGCTGCACGATGCGTCAGGCAAGCTGATCGGCGCCGTCAACATGCTGGTCGACATCACCGAGCGGGTGAAAGCCGAGAGCCGCCAGAAAGCGATGGTCGACGAGCTCAATCATCGCGTCAAAAACACGCTGACCACCGTGCAGTCGCTTGCCGCGCAGACCATCCGCGGCGACGGCATCAGCGAAGAGATTCGCGCCGCGTTCGAGGGCCGCCTGCTCGCCTTGAGCAAGCTGCACAACCGCCTCTCTGACGCGCATTGGGAGCACGCCGATCTGCAATCGGTGCTCGAGGACATCCTGGCGCCCTATCGCGAGGAAAGCGGGCGGGTCTATTTCGAGGGTCCGGCGGTCGATCTTGCGCCGAACACGGCGGTGACCATGGCCTTGGTCATGCACGAGCTTGCCACCAACGCCGCCAAATACGGCTGCCTCTCGGTGCCGACCGGCATGCTGGCGGTGAGCTGGAAGCTGCTCGGCGGCAGCGAGCGCCGCGTCCGCATTGCCTGGCGCGAATCCGGCGGACCGGAAGTCACGCCGCCGACGCGGACCGGTTTCGGCTCGCGCCTGCTGCAGCGCAGCCTGTCAAACGAGTTGAAAGGCTCGGCGGAGATCAGCTACGAGCCGACCGGGGTCCGTTGCAGCATGGAAATCCCGCTCAGCCCCATCCCCGCCTAAGAGACCGGAAGCTGTCACCCAATCCGCTGACGGGTCTCAACGTCCTCCTGGTCGAGGACGAGACGATGATTTCCCTGCTGATCGAAGACCATCTCATGGAGCTGGGCTGCGCCGCGGTGTGGCAGGCCAATTCGGTCGAGACCGCGTTGGGGATTCTTGATGCGCGCAAGCCGGATTTCGCCGTGATCGACGTCAATCTGGGTGGCGTGCTGTGCTATCCGATCGCCGAACGGCTCGACGCCGCGACGATCCCCTTCATCTTTGTCACCGGCTATGGCCAGAAGGGCGTCGCCGAGACCTGGGCGCGCAAGCCGACCTTGCAGAAGCCGTTCCGTTTCGCGGCCTTCGCCGACACGGTGCGCGCGGCACTGACATCCGCCGGACGCACACGCGAAGCCTAAGACCGAGAGGCGGCGCTACTCGACGAATTCGCGCTTCGGCTCGTCCTGCTCGTCGACGTTCTTGCTGGGAAGCTTCGGCGGCGCCTCGATGAAGGTGAAGGCGAGCTTGTCGCCGTCGCGCTTCACCTGCACCACGCCGCCCTTGGCGAGCTTGCCGAACAGCAATTCCTCGGCTAGCGGCTTCTTGACGTGCTCCTGGATGATGCGGGAGAGCGGCCGTGCGCCGAACAGCCGGTCGTAGCCCTTCTCCGATAGCCACAGCCGGGCACCCGGATCGAGCTCGATGGTGACGTTGCGGTCGGCCAATTGCTCCTCGAGCTGGAGGATGAATTTGTCGACGACGCGGCTCATGGTTTCCGGTTCGAGCGCCGCGAAGGAGATCACCGAATCGAGCCGGTTGCGGAATTCCGGGGTGAACAAGCGGTTGATCGCCTCTTCGTCGTCGCCGCTGCGCACGCCGCTGCCGAAGCCGATGGCGTGCTTGGCCATGTCGGTGGCGCCGGCATTGGTGGTCATGATCAGAATGACGTTGCGGAAATCGACTGACTTGCCGTTATGGTCGGTCAGCTTGCCGTAATCCATCACCTGCAGCAGGATGTTGAAGAGATCGGGATGCGCCTTCTCGATCTCGTCCAGCAGCAGCACGCAATGCGGATGCTGGTCGATCGCGTCGGTCAGCAAGCCGCCCTGGTCGAAGCCGACATAGCCGGGGGGTGCTCCGATCAGGCGCGAGACGGTATGGCGCTCCATGTATTCCGACATGTCGAAGCGGGTGATCTCGATACCGAGGGTGCGGGCGAGCTGGCGCGCCACCTCGGTCTTGCCGACGCCGGTGGGGCCCGAGAAGAGATAGCTACCGATCGGCTTGTCCGCCTCGCGCAATCCCGCGCGGGCGAGCTTGATCGCCGAGACCAGCGCCTCGATCGCCTTGTCCTGACCGAACACCATGGTCTTCAGATCGCGGTCGAGATTCTTCAGCACCTCGCGGTCGTCGCGCGACACGCTCTTGGGCGGGATGCGGGCCATGGTGGCGACAACGGCCTCGACCTCCTTCGCGGTGATGGTCTTGCGCCGCTTCGATTCCGGCAGCAGCATCTGCGAGGCGCCGACCTCGTCGATCACGTCGATCGCCTTGTCGGGCAGCTTGCGGTCGCCGATATAGCGGTGCGACAGCTCGACCGCGGCGCGGATGGCGTCGGCGGTGTAGCGCACCTTGTGGTGGCGCTCGTAATAGGGCTTGAGGCCGCGCAGGATCTTGACCGAATCCTCGACGGTGGGCTCGTTGACGTCGATCTTCTGGAAGCGCCGCACCAACGCGCGGTCCTTCTCGAAATAGTTGCGATATTCCTTATAGGTCGTCGAGCCGATGCAGCGGATCGCGCCCGAGGCAAGCGCCGGCTTCAAGAGGTTGGACGCGTCCATGGCGCCACCCGAGGTGGCGCCGGCGCCGATGACGGTGTGAATCTCGTCGATGAACAGGATGGCGCCCGGAAGCGCCTCGAGCTCTGAGAGCACCGCCTTCAGCCGCTCCTCGAAATCGCCGCGATAGCGCGTGCCCGCGAGTAGCGAGCCCATGTCGAGACCGTAGATGGTGGCGTTCAACAGCACGTCGGGCACTTCGCGCTGGACGATGCGACGCGCCAGCCCCTCGGCGATGGCGGTCTTGCCGACGCCGGGATCGCCGACATAGAGCGGGTTGTTCTTCGAGCGCCGGCACAGGATCTGGATGGTGCGGTCGACCTCGCTCTCGCGGCCGATCAGCGGATCGATCTTGCCGTTACGCGCCTTCTTGTTGAGGTTGACGCAATAGGCGTCGAGCGCGTCATGCGCGCGCTTCGCCGGCTTTTCGGGACGCTCTTCCTCATCGTTGCCCTGGACGCGGCGGGTCTCGGAGCGGCCGGGCGCCTTGGCGATGCCGTGGGAGATGTAGTTCACCGCGTCGAAGCGCGTCATGTCCTGCTCCTGCAGGAAATAGACGGCATGGCTCTCGCGCTCGGCGAACAGCGCCACCAGCACATTGGCGCCGGTGACCTCCTCGCGGCCGGAGGATTGGACATGGATCGCGGCGCGCTGCAGCACGCGCTGGAAGCTTGCCGTCGGCTTTGCGTCCTCGACCTGGGCCGCGACCAGGTTGACCAGCTCATTATCGACGTAGTTCACCAGCTCGCGGCGCAGCTTTTCGACGTCGACGGTGCAGGCGCGCAGCACGGCGATCGCGTCCTGGTCCTCGACCAGGGCCAGCAGCAGATGCTCCAGCGTCGCGTATTCGTGGCGGCGCTCGTTGGCGTAGCCGAGGGCGCGATGCAGGGTTTTTTCGAGGTTACGCGACAGCATGAACCCTCAATCCTTTTCCAAGGTGCATTGCAGCGGATGCTGGTTCTGGCGCGCGAAATCCATCACCTGGGTCACCTTGGTTTCGGCGACCTCGTAGGTATAGACCCCGCAAATCCCGACGCCGCGGCGATGCACATGCAGCATGATCTGAGTCGCTTCCTCGCGAGTCTTGGCGAAGAATCGCTCGAGGCTGTGCACGACGAATTCCATCGGCGTGTAGTCGTCGTTAAGCATGAGGACTTTGTACATGGAGGGCTTCTTCGTCTTCGGCTTCGCCTTGACGATAACCCCGGTGGCAGGCCCCTCGCTGCCGTTGCGCTTCTCGATATCGCTCATCGCCCCAAAAGCAGGACAGATCCGTTCCCGCGCCCCCCGATTCAACCATAGCGAATATGATATGGGGTGGAACCCCTTGACGCAAAGGGCTTTCGGCAAGAATTCGGCCGCGACTCGGTGTCGCCGGCCAGCCGCCCTGTAACAAAAGACCCGGCCAGCGGCCGGGTCTGTCGTCTTGCTTTACAGCCGGCGGATTTTGCCGGTATCAGGTGGCGGGCGGGCTGGTCAGCTTTGCCAGCGTGGTCTCGATCCTGAGGCCGAGCGGCGCGAAGGCGCTGTCGGCCAGCGCTAGGCCAAGCTCGGCGAGCTTCGCCGATTGCGTGAGTAGCACCTCGACGCCGCTCTTGGCGAGATCGGCCTGGATGCGGATGACCTGATCGAGGGTGCGCGCCCGCAGCAACTCGTTGGCGGCGGTGCCGGCGGCGGAGAAAGCCTCGCGCGCCTGCACGATGCCGTCCTTGGTCAGCGTCTCCCAGCCAGCGGCGAGCGCGGCATTGGCCTTGAGCACCGCCGCAAGATTGTCGCGGCTCAAATCGGCGAACTCAGCATAGCCCGGGACTGTCTTTGCGGCAGCCGAGTCGGGTGCTGTGGCAGGTACCGCGGCAAGCGACGGGGCTGCTTTCGCCACCAAGACCGGCTTCTTCGTCTGTTTGACCGCCATGACCATCCTCACCTAAAAATGCTGCAATGCAGCATGGGAATATAAATACACCCTGGGCACTTTGCAATACCCGTGCTGCGCCGCAATAAGGGCCGGCCCAAAGCGCGGATCGTATGGGGTTTTGGTGCTCGTCGTCAGGTGGAACAAGGAAAACCTGGACAGGAAATCGCCGAGTTTCTACTCTTTTTTCCGCGCGAATCCTGTATGCATGGTGGGGAATTCGTCGGACATGGATTCGGTGATACGGACGGGAATGTCGCGCGCGCGAACCGATAAGCCGAGAGCATGGCGTTGGGGTTGGCTGATTGCAGCGGCTCTGCTGTCGTTTGCCGCCGCCTCGCCGGCTTTTGCTGCCAAGCGCGCCGCCGCCGGCGCGCAATACTTCGCCCCGCATTTCTCCGACATCGTCATCGACGCGCAGACCGGCCAGATCCTCGACGAGAACGACGCCGACCGGCCCAACTATCCGGCCTCGCTGACTAAGATGATGACGCTCTACCTCACCTTCGAGGCGCTCGAGCAAGGCAAGATCACGCTCAACGACTATTTCACCGTCTCGCTGCATGCCGCGCGCATGGCACCCTCCAAGATCGACCTTCAGCCCGGCGAGCGCATTCAGGTGCACGACCTCATCCTCGGCATCGTCACCAAATCCGCCAATGACGCGGCGGTGACGGTGGGCGAGAACATGGCCGGCAGCGAGGACGCCTTCGCCGAGCGTATGACCGCGAAGGCGCATCAGCTCGGCATGACCAACACCACCTTTCGCAACGCCTCGGGTCTGCCTAATCCGGGCCAGATCACCACCGCGCGCGATCTCTCGAAGCTCGCGCGGGCGCTGTGGCATGACTTCCCGAAGGAATACGCTTTTTTCGCTACCGAGGAATTCGTCTATCGCGACGTGCTCTACGAAACCCACAATCACCTGATGCATGAATTCGAGGGCATGGACGGCATCAAGACCGGCTATATCCACGCCTCGGGATTCAATCTCGCCGCCTCGGCGATGCGCAACGGCAGGCGGTTGATCGGCGTCATCATGGGCGGCACCTCGGCGCATGGGCGCGACATGCAGATGGCGCAGCTGCTCGAGGCCGGTTTCTCCGGTACCATCGCGCAGCCGGTGCAGCAGCCGGAGTTGCGCACCGCGCTCGATACCACCACCGCGACGGATGAGGGCGCCTATCCCGGCAAGGAAAGCCTGCCGCGCCGCGCCGCGCGCACGCTCGCCGCGCTCAACCCGGTCGGCCGCGCCGAAGCCGCTACCCAGCGCAGCTATTCGAAGCATCGCAAGCTATCGGCCGTCGCGACGCCCGCCTCCGGCTGGAGCATCCAGGTCGGCGCCTTCGCCACGCGCGAGGCGGCCGAAAGCGCCGGCCACGGCGCGCTGCTCAAGCTGCCCGCCGCCAAGGGCAAAGCGGCGCTGGTGGTAGCGCCCGCCCCCGGCGACAAGGAATCGCTCTACCGCGCCCGCATCGCCGGCTTCACCCAGGCCGATGCGCAAAAGGCCTGCCGCAGCCTGCATAAATCGCTCGGCAATCAGCAGAAGCTCTGCGCCGTGATCGCACCGCAAACCCAGGCGATCGTCCTCAGCACCGCGCTGCCGGCATCGCCGGCGGACCCGGCCGCAGCACCGCCCGCCGCCGCAGCGCCGGCTGCCGCGCCGGCGATGGACGCGCCGACCTCCGCCGGACCGCCGGGCAACTGACGCCTCAAATTTAAGTCTGGGAATTTAAGCAGAGAATCCCGGCGGCGGGGTGATACCGCTTTGGCGCAGCTGCTCGGCCAGCACCCTCTTGAGCCGCGCCAGCGCCGCCGCATCCCGGCCCTCGGCGCGCGCCACCAGCACGTCCTGGGTGTTGGAGGCGCGCAGCAGCCACCAGCCATCGGCATTCTTGACCCTGACGCCGTCGATGTCGGACACCGCGGCACCCGCGGCCTTAAGCCTCGCGCGCACCTCTTCCACCGTCTTGAATTTGCGCGTCTCGCTACAGGGAAAGCGCAATTCGGGCGTGTTGACCACTTGCGGCATGCGGTCGCGCAATGCCGCCAAGCTGTCGCCGCCCGAGGCCACGATCGACAGCAGCCGCACTGCGGCGTAGAGCGCGTCGTCATAGCCGTAATAGCGATCGGCATAGAAGATATGCCCGCTCATCTCGCCGGCGAGGGGGGCGCCGATCTCGGCCATCTTCGCCTTGATCAGCGAATGGCCGGTCTTCCACATCACTGGATTGCCACCCATGCGGGCGATCTCGTCGAACAGCGTCTGGCTCGCCTTGACGTCGGCGATGATGGTGGCGCCCGGCCGCGCCTCGATCACCTCGCGCGCCATGATAATCATGAACTGGTCGCCCCACAGGATGCGGCCCTTGCCATCGATGACGCCGATGCGGTCGCCGTCGCCGTCGAAGGCGATGCCGAGATCGCATCTCTGCGTCAGCACCAGCTCCTGGAGCTGCTCCAGATTCTCGGGCTCGGTCGGGTCGGGGTGATGCGCCGGGAAAGTCCCGTCGATTTTTTCGTTGAGCAGCAGGTGGCGGCCAGGCAGCTTTTTCACCAGCACCTGCAGCGCCTCGCCGGTGGCGCCATTGCCGGCATCCCAGGCGACCAAGAGCGGTTTCTTGCCGCGATAATCCTGCGCCAGCCGGGCGACATAGGAGTCCAGCACGGCGCGATCCTCGACCTTGCCCTTCCCCTTGCCCTGCGGGAATTGCCCAGCCGCAGCCAGCTTACCGAGGCGCTGGATGTCGGCGCCGAAGAACGACTTCTTGCCAAGCATGATCTTGAAGCCGTTGTGGTTGGCGGGGTTATGCGAGCCCGTCACCATGATGCCGCCATCGACCGGCAGGGTATTGACCGCGAAATAGAGCATCGGCGTCGGGCCGAGGCCGATGCGAATGACGTCGATGCCGGTGCCGGTGAGGCCCTCGACCAGCGCCGCTTCGAGCTTCGGGGAGGAGAGTCGCCCATCGCGGCCGATGGCGACGCGTTTCCCGCCCGCCTCCGCCACCACCGCGGCAAAGCTTCGGCCGATGGCGCGCGCATCCGCCTCATGCAGGGTCTCGCCGACCACGCCGCGAATGTCGTATTCGCGCAGGATGGTCGGATCGAAGGAGTGTCCCGCGTCGGTCACGCTCAATTGTCGCAATAGCCCTTGATGATCGCGCGCACCGCCGGCGCCATGTCGTCGCGCGCCAGCGCGAAGGCAAGGTTAGCCTCGATGAAGCCGACCTTGTCGCCGCAATCGAAGCGCTGACCGTCGAAGCGCAAGCCATGGAACGGCCGCTTGGCGGCGATCAGGCCGGCAATGCCGTCGGTCAATTGGATCTCGTTGCCGGCGCCGGCGCCGAGCCGCGCCAGATGGTCGAAAATCTGCGGCTCCAGGATATAGCGGCCGATGATGCTGAGCCGCGACGGCGCCTTCGCCGGCTCGGGCTTTTCGACGACGCCCTTCACCGTCACCAGCTTGCCGTCATCCTTCGCCACGTCGAGAATGCCGTAGCGGTTGGTCTGCTCGCGCGGCACTTCCATCACCGCCACCATGCTGCCGCCGGTCTTGGCTTGCGCCGTCACCATCTGCTTCAGGCAAGGCTCGTCGGCCAGGATCAGATCGTCGGCAAGCAGGACGGCAAAAGGCTCGTCGCCGACCAGGTTGCGCGCGCACAGCACGGCATGGCCGAGGCCGAGCGGATATTGCTGCCGGGTATAGGCGATCTGGCCGGGCTCGGGCATCCAGGAATGGACGGCGTTGAGCTGTGCCTCCTTGCCGCGCTCGCGCAAGGTGCGCTCAAGCTCGTAGGAATGGTCGAAATGATCCTCGATCGTCGTCTTCGAGCGCCCGGTGACGAAAATGAACTGCTCGATCCCGGCGGCACGCGCCTCCTCCACCGCATATTGGATGAGCGGCTTGTCGACGACCGGCAACATTTCCTTGGGCATAGCTTTGGTGGCCGGCAGGAAGCGGGTGCCCAAGCCTCCAACCGGGAAGACCGCCTTGCGAACGCGCTGCGTCATGAGGTGAGACTCGTTGCCACAACCGGACCGGGCGCAGTTCTATACCGCTTCGCCGCGGTAATCCATCGTCCCGGCGGCCTGCTTTGGGCCCGTCCCGCTCTATGCTATAGAACGAGCAAGACGGAAAAGGATCGGGGGAGACAATGAAAGCCATCATTCATTCGATCTTGGCGCTTGGCCTCGTGGCGGCAGCACTTGGCATCGCAGCGCCGCCCGCCGGCGCCAGCGACAAGCAGGTGGCGCGCGGCAAATATATCGTCTCCTTCAATGGCTGCACCGATTGCCATACGCCGGGCCATTTCCTCGGCAAGGAAGATCCGACTCGCTACCTCGCCGGCTCGGATGTCGGATTCTTCGTTCCCGGCCTCGGCGTTTTCGTCGGACCCAATTTGACCAACGACAAGGAGACCGGGCTCGGCAACTGGACGGTGAAGCAGATCGTCACCGCGCTGCAGACCGGCGTATGCCCCGACGGCCGCATCCTGGCGCCGGTCATGCCGTGGCACGGCTTCGCCAACATGACCAAGGCCGACGCCACCGCCGTCGCGACCTATCTCAAGAGCCTGCCGCCGATCTCGCACAAGGTGGCGGGGCCGTTCGGACCGGACGAGAAGGTGACGAGCTTCGTCATGACCGTGCTGCCGGCCGATGTGTTCAATAATCTGCCGAAGCCACCGTCGAAATAGCTCAGCCGCCGAGCAAGACTTCCTTGGCGCGGTTGAGCTTCGCCGCGAGATAGTTCGAGCCGCCATGGTCGGGGTGGAGCTTCATCATCAGGCGCCGATGCGCGTCGTGGATCTCCGTCGCGCCGACACCCTTCGCCAATCCGAGGATCGCCAGCGCCTCGTCGCGCGTCATCGCGTCGGATGAATTGGCGCGCGGCGCCTCGGCGCCGGCGCTGCCGGCGCCGGCAGCCAGCCGCCAATCCGGATCGAGCCGGTCGAGATAAGATTCGAGCAGCCGCGCCGCATCCTCGTCCTCGACGCGACATTGCCGCCACAGCGTGACGATCTCGGTCAGGCTGAGCTCGTCGAGCCGCCGCCCGGCATGGATTCCCCGCTTCACCGTGCCGCTCATCGCGCCGTTTTCGTGGTCGAGGCGCATCGAGAGCCACTCGGTCTCGACCTTGGAATTGCGGCCCGTCGACGGGCCGCGCCCGGGCGCATGCCGGCGCCAGGCCGACCACAGCCGGATTCCGATCGGCGCCAGGCTGCCCGCCGCGATCAGCGCCGGGATCAGGCGCTCGCTCAGCAGCAGCAGGGCCAGCGCCACCACGGCGCCCGTCACCGCCACGCCGGCAAGGAACCAGGTGATGATCTTGCCGAGCTTGGCCGGGTCGGCGGTGGCGAAGCCGCGCAGCAGCGCCAGCAGGGCGAACAGCAGCACCAGCCCGGCGACGAGATAGATCATCCCTTGCCGCCGAGATTGCGCGCCAGCAGCAGCGCGCCGCCGCCGACGCGCTTGCCGTAAGCCGCCAAGGCCTTGCGCCCGCCGGCGGCATAGGCGGCGACCGCACCGATCAGCGCGCGCAGCTGATCGGCGCTCGACGCGTCGAAGGCGCAATAGGCGCCGCGCGTCAGCCGGGCGATCTCCTTGAAGCTTTGCGCCGCCTTGGCATCGTCGCCCTCGTGAAAGATAAAGACCGGCACGTTCAACAGGCCGAGTTGTCCGGCGAGCCCGGCGAGGGTATCGGCGCTCTCTTCCATCGCGTCGCCGACGAAGATCTGCGCGTCGAGCCGGCCGCCGGCACCGGCGGTATCGATGGCGTGGCGCAGCACGCGCTCGATCTGGGTCTGGCCGCCGGCGCAGCTGACCGCGCGCATCGCGTCGTGCAGCGCGGATGCGGTCGCGAGCCAACGGCTCGCCTTGCATTCATGGAAGCCACGATAGAAGACGAGCTGAACCTCGATCCCGCCCAGCGCCGCCGCGGCCTCGAACATCTCGCCCTGGATGCGGCAGGCGCGGTCCCAGCTCGGCTCGCGGCTGGCGGTGGCGTCCATCGCGAAGCAGAGGCGGCCCTTGCCGCTCGCCACCCGCGCCGGCAGCGATTCGACCCTGCGCAGGAACTCGTCGACCTGTGCCGTCTTCCGCGCTGTCGGAAGCTTGTCGTCGGACCCGGTCATGACCGGATATGCGCGATGGCCATGCGAATTATATGCGGCGGCACCGAGCCCCAAGTCCAGCGCGCCCGCACCGGTCGTTGCCCACCATGACAAATCGCGGCCAGCCAATGGTTGTGCGGCATCGGCTTTGGCCCTAAACAGTCGGTCCACCCGGCCGGCCGCGAGGATTTGTGTTCGAGACCTTCTTCCACGAAATTCATCAGTATGTCGGTGAATACGGCTACCTCGCCGTCGGACTCGGCATCCTGCTGGAGGATTTCGGCCTGCCGACGCCGGGCGAAACTTTGCTGGTCAGCGGCGCGGTGCTCGCCTCGCACGGCACGCTCGACATCCGCTGGCTGTTGCCGGTCGCCTGGCTTGCCGCGGTGACCGGCGACAGCATCGGCTTCTTCATCGGCCATTTCGGCGGCCAGCGGCTGCTGATCAAGCACGGCCGCCGGCTCGGCATCACCCATGCGCGGCTCGACCGGGTCAGCCGCTTCGTCCAGCGCTATGGCGTCATCGTCATCGTCTTCGCGCGCTTCGTCGTCGTGGCGCGGCAGCTGAACGGCATCGTCGCCGGCAGCCTGGGATTGTCCTGGCTGCGATTCTTCCTCGCCAACGCGCTGGGCGCCGCGCTGTGGGTCGGATTCTGGGGCACGCTGGCCTATTGGCTCGGCCGCCGCGTCTTCGAATTCTTCGGCACGGTCGTGCGCGTCGAGCCCCTGCTGGTCGGCGGCGCGATCATTATCGCACTGCTGGTGATGCTCTCCGTGGCCAGGCACCGTAATCGCCGCCGCTAAAGCGGCAGGATATAAGCCGTCTTGACGACGGTATAGAATTCGCGCGCATAGACGCCCTGCTCGCGCGGCCCATAGCTCGAATTCTTCCGCCCGCCGAAGGGCACATGGTAATCGACCCCCGCCGTCGGCAGATTGACCATCACCATGCCGGTGCGGCTCTCGCGCTTGAAGGCGCTGGCGTATTTGAGCGAGCGAGTGCAGATGCCGGATGAGAGCCCGTATTCGGTGTCATTGGCGGTGGCGAGCGCCGCGTCGAAATCCTTCACCTTCACCACCGTCGCGATCGGCCCGAAAATTTCCTCGCGGTTGATCCGCATCTTGGCATCGGTGCCGGTGAAAAGGGCCGGCGCCATGTAATAGCCCTGGGTCGGGCGGTTGAGCCGCTCGCCGCCGAAGGCAAGATTGGCGCCCTCGTCGCGGCCGATCCGGATGTAATCCTGGTCCTGTTTGAGCTGGGCTTCGCTGACCACCGGGCCCATCTCGGTCGCGGGATCGAGGCCGGGCCCGACGCTGAGCTTCTGCAGCCGTTCGGTCAGCGCCGCGACGAATTTGTCGTGGATCCCGGCGGTGACGATGAGCCGGCTCGAGGCGGTGCAGCGCTGGCCGGTCTGAAAGAAGGCGCCGTTGACGGCGCAGCCGATAGCGTTGGGAAGATCCGCGTCGTCGAGCACGACCAACGGATTCTTGCCGCCCATTTCGAGCTGCACGCGGGCGTTGCGCTCGGTCACCGCACGGCGGACGGTGGCACCCACCGCGGTCGAGCCGGTGAAGCTGACCGCGTCGATGCCGGGTGCGGCGCAGATCGCATCGCCGACCACGCTGCCGCGTCCCATCACCAGATTGAAAACGCCCGGCGGCAGCCCGCTGCGCGAAATGATCTCGGCCAGCGCCCAGGCGCAGCCCGGCACCAGATCGGCCGGCTTGAACACCACGCAATTGCCGTAGGCCAGCGCCGGCGCGATCTTCCAGGCCGGGATGGCGATGGGGAAATTCCACGGCGTGATGATGCCGATGACGCCGACCGGCTCGCGCGACATCTCGATCTCGACGCTGGGCCGGATCGAGGGCAGCTTTTCGCCGCCGGTGCGCAATGTCTCGCCGGCGAAGAACTTGAAAATGGCGCCGGCGCGGGCAACCTCGCCGATGCCGTCCGCCACCACCTTACCTTCCTCACGCGTCAGCAGCTTGCCGAGCTCCTCGCGGCGCGCCACCAGCTCGGTGCCGATGCGCTCCAATATGTCAGCGCGCTCCTGCGGCGTGGTCTGCGACCATTTGGCGAAAGCGGCATGGGCAGCATCGACCGCTTGTTTCACGAGTTCCGCGCCGCCGCGCGCATATTCGCCGACGACGTCGGAGAGATCGGCCGGGTTGACGTTGCGGCTGACCTCGCCACTGTCGTTCCAGGCGCCACCGACGTAATTCTTGAATTGCGCCATGCCCGCCCCGCTCAGTGCTTTTGCTTGGCCCGCGCCGCGTCGCGGATCTCGTCGATGCTCTGCTTATGCGTGATCGCCGCCGGATCGACGCGCAGCTCGAGGATGGCCGGCCCGGCGAATGCGCGCGCGCGGCCATAGGCGGCGGCGAAATCCTCGGTCTTGGTTACCACCTCGCCATAGGCGCCGAAGGCCTGGGCGAAGACGGTGAAATCGGGGTTGTGCAGATCGGTGCCGGTGACGCGGCCGGGGTAATGCATCTCCTGATGCATGCGGATGGTGCCGTACATGCCGTTATTGACGATGAGGGTGACGAAGCGCAGCCGGTGCTTCGCCGCCGTCGCCAGCTCCTGCCCGGTCATCAGGAAATCGCCATCGCCACAAAAGCAGATCACCTCGCGCTCGGGATGGACCAGCTTTGCCGCCACCGCGGCGGGAAAGCCATAGCCCATCGAGCCGCTGGTCGGTGCGAGCTGCGTGCCGAAGCGGCGATATTGATGGAAGCGGCTGACCCAGGCGGCGAAATTCCCCGCACCATTGGCGACAATCGCATCCTCGGGCAGGTTCTTGTCGAGCCAGGCGATCACCTCGCTCATCTGCAGATTGCCGACCGAGCGCACCGGCTTGATGTAATCGAGATACTCGGCATGCGCGGCTTTCGGCGTCTCGGCCCAAACCGGCTTGGGCAACGGTGCCAGCGCCGCCGCCGCCTCGGCAAAGCCGATCGGGCTCGCATTGATGGCAAGCGTCGGGTGATAGACGCGTCCCAGCTCCTCGGGATCGGCGTGAATGTGCACGAGCTTCTGGCGCGGCACCGGTGCTTCGACCAGCGCATAGCCGCCGGTGGTGGTCTCGCCCAGCCTTGCGCCCAAGGCAATCAGCAGATCGGCAGCTTTGATCCGCTCGGCCAACTTGGCATTGGGGCCGATGCCGACATCGCCGGCGTAATTGGCGTGGCGGTTGTCGATGCGGTCCTGGCGGCGGAACGCCGTGCCGACCGGCAACGAAAAATTCTCGGCGAAAATCTGGACGTTCTTGACCGCCGCCTCGTCCCACGGCGCGCCGCCCAGCAACAGGAACGGCCGCTGCGCCTTGGCGATCAGCCCGCGCATCGCCGCCATCTGCGCCGCACCCGGATAGGTCTCGATGCGGCGATAGGATTCGGCGTCGCCGGTCTCGGCCGGCTCTTCCAGCATGTCCTCGGGCAGCGACAGCACGACGGGGCCCGGGCGGCCCGAGGTCGCGGTGTGGAAGGCGCGGCTCACATATTCCGGGATGCGCTTGGGGTCGGTGATCTCCTCGACCCATTTCACCATGCCGCCGAACATGGCGCGAAAATCGATCTCCTGCAGCGCTTCGCGGCCGCGCGCGCCACGCGCCACTTGGCCCACCAGGACGATGAGCGGTGTCGAATCCTGCATCGCGACATGGATGCCGGCGCTGGCATTGGTGGCGCCCGGGCCGCGGGTGACCAGGCAGAGGCCGGGCTTGCCGGTGAGCTTGCCATAGGCCTCGGCCATCATCGCGGTGCCGCCCTCCTGGCGGCAGACGATGAGGCGAATCGAATTGGCGTCGTGCAGCGCGTCGAGAAGCGCCAGATAGCTCTCGCCCGGCACGCAAAACGCAGTATCGGCGCCGTGCAACTTGAGCTGGTCGACCAGGATTTGCGCGGCGGTACGGGATGCCAAGGGCCGGCCTCGCGAAAATTGAGGGTCATAGACCTATTGGTTTTCGCAAGTATCGGCAACGGGAAAGCGTTTAAGATACCGCAATGAGCACCGGAACTAGGCCGAGCGCGATCGAGACCGACAACGACGCGGTGCTGGCCGCCAATCTCGACTTCTACCGCGCCTTCGGCAGCCGCGATCTCGCCGCCATGGAGGCGATCTGGGCCAAGCATGTCCCGGTGATGTGCCTCCATCCCGGCTGGGCGGCGATCGAGGGGCGCGATGCGGTGATGGCAAGCTGGCGGCTGATCTTTTCCGGCGAGGCGGAGGATTTTCGCGTGCTGTGCCATGACGAGCGCGCGGCGATCCATGGCGACGTCGCCATCGTGCTATGCGAGGAGGAGCTGACCGGCGGATCGCTTGCCGTCACCAACACCTTCATCCGCGAGGGCGGCGCTTGGCGCCTCATCCATCATCAGGGGGGCGCGATCATCCCGCAATATCACGCGCGCAAGCCCGGCGCGGCGCTGCATTGAGCCCATCGGCCATGCGCAGGCATCGCATCGCCGCCATTCCCGGCGACGGCATCGGCAAGGAAGTGATTGCCGCCGGGCTCGCGGTGCTGGAAACCCTGTCTGCGCGCGACGGCGGCTTTGCCCTGACGGTCGAGCAGTTTCCTTGGGGCTCGGATTTTTATCGCGCGCATGGGCATTTCATGCCGGACGATGCGCTGGCGACGCTGAAAGGCTTCGACGCGATTTTCTTCGGCGCGGTCGGCGACCCGAAAATCCCCGATCATGTGACGCTGTGGGGACTGCGCCTGCCGATCTGTCAGGGACTCGATCAATACGCCAATGTCCGGCCGGCGCGCATTCTGCCTGGGATCGAGCCGCCGCTGCGGCGCTGCGCGCCCGGCGATCTCGATTGGGTAATCCTGCGCGAGAACAGCGAGGGCGAATATTCCGGCAGCGGCGGTCGCGTCCATAGAGGCCTGCCGGAAGAGGTCGCGACCGAGGTCTCGGTCTTCACCCGCACCGGCATCGCCCGCATCATGCGTTACGGCTTCGGCCTTGCGCGCAAGCGCCCGCGCAAGCATCTAACGGTGGTGACCAAATCAAACGCCCAGCGCCACGGCATGGTGCTGTGGGACGAGATCGCCGCCGAGACCGCGCGCGAGTTTCCCGATGTCGCCTGGGACAAGGAACTGGTCGATGCGATGACGACGCGCATGGTGGCGCGGCCCAAGAGCATCGACGTGGTGGTGGCATCCAACCTGCACGCCGATATCCTGAGCGATCTTGCCGCGGCGCTGGCGGGATCTCTCGGCATCGCGCCGACCGCCAATCTCAACCCCGAGCGCAAATTTCCCTCGATGTTCGAGCCGATCCACGGCTCTGCCTTCGACATTGCCGGCAAGGGTGTCGCCAATCCCATCGCGACATTCTGGACCGCGGCGATGATGCTGGAGCATCTCGGCGAGGAAACAGCGGCCAAGCGCCTGATGGCGGCGATCGAGCGGGTGACCGCGGACAAGGGCAATCACACCCCCGATCTCGGCGGCACCGCCACCACCGCAAAAGTGACGGCGGCGGTGCAGGCGACGATAGCGGGCAATAACCGCTAGTCGCGGAGATTCTTTCGCTGACCGACGGCGAACCAGGCGATCGCGGCGCCGATCAGCTCACCGCCGGCACCAATGGCAAAGGCCCAGCGCATGCCGTGGATCATCCCAGCATCACCGTGGCCCTCGGCAAACGCGGCGTAGATCGCGCCCAGAATCGCCACGCCCAATGTCGCGCCGACCATGCGCGCGGTGTTGACCAGGCCCGAGGCGGTGCCCGAGCGTGCCGGCGGCACGCTGGCTACCGCGGCATCGACCACCGGCCCGGTATTGAGGCCGAGACCGGCGCCGATCAGGAGGAACGCCGCCTCGATGGCGGCGAGGCTGGTCTGCGGCGAGATTTGGACCAGCAAGAGCAGACCGATGCCCATGCAGGCCATGCCCGCGCTCATCACCCCGCTGCGCCCGAAGCGGACCGACAATTTTCCGGCGCTTTGCGAGACCAGAAAGAAGGTTAGCGACATTGGCAGCAGCTCGAACCCAGTGAGGAAGACCGAGGACCCGCGCAAATTCTGGAAATAAAGCGCCATCAGGAAGAACATCGAATACATGCCGAAGGTCATCAGCGATGCCACCGCCATCGAGGCGGGCAGACCGACATGGCGGAAGAGGGCAAAGGGCATCAGTCCGCTGGCGAGGCGGCGCTCGACCAGCAAAAAACCCAGCGTGGCAGCGACGCCGATAGCCCCGGCGACCAGCACCAGCCAAGCGGTCAATCCGAGATGCGCGCCCTCGATGGCGGCGAAGGTGATGCCGGCCAGCGCCGCGATGGCGAGGAGTTGGCCGCGCAGATCGAGATGACGGCCCTCGGGGTTGGCCGATTCGGTGACGAATTTCAGCGCCAGCACCAGCGCCGTCGCGCTGACCGGCACGATCATCAGGAAGATCGCGCGCCAGCCGATCGCCTCGACGATCCAGCCGCCCAGCGTCGGGCCGATGGCGAAGGCAAGGCCGTTGCAGCTCGCCCACAGGGCGATGGCGTGCGAGCGCTGTTTCTGCTCGGGATAGGTCACCGCGAGGATCGACAGCGAGGTCGGCAGCATCAGCGCGGCGCCGATGCCGGTGACGCCGCGCCCGCCGATCAGCAAAATCTCGTTGGGCGACAGGCCGCAGAGCAGCGAGCCGCAAGTGAAGACGCCGACGCCGAACACGAAGACGCGGCGCCGGCCGTAAAGATCGCCGAGCGCGCCGGCAGTCATCAGCAAGCTGGCATAGAGCAGATTGTAGGCGTCGATCACCCATTGCAGCGTGGCGGTGCCGCTGTGGAAATCGGCGCCGATGCTCTTGGCCGCGAGATTGACCACCGAAGTGTCGACCTGCGCCATCAGCACGGCAAGGCACATCGCGGCCAGCACGAATGGTTTTGCGCGCGACGCGGCTGGCATATGGATCGAAACGGCGCTCATGGCCCTGCTCCCGGTGGCGTTATAGAACCCGCAGAGCACCAAGACGCTCCGCTGCTTGCGCGATAATTCGCATCGATTGCGCTCATGCCGGAAAGATGGGCCGGCGCCGACGCAAAGTCCCGCCGTAACGCTACGGTATCGGCCGAAGTGAATTCGCATGCATCGGTGGAACCTATGCTCCTAGAGTGGCGCCATGCTGATAGAGTGGCGCCATGCTGACCAATCTCGACATGGCGCAGATCGCGGCGCTGATCGGCGATCCGGCGCGCGCCAATATCCTGGCGGCGCTGATGGATGGCCGCGCCCTGACCGCGACCGAGCTCGCCTATGCCGCCGGCGTCTCGCCGCAGACCACCAGCGGGCATCTGTCGAAACTGACCGAGGGCGGGCTGCTCGGCATGGTGAAGCAAGGTCGCCACCGCTATTACCGCCTCGGCTCGCCGCAGATCGGCCGCATGCTCGAAGGCATCATGGCGGTGGCATCGGATTCGCCGCGCCGCCGCCCGACCGGCCCGCTCGACGCGGCGATGCGTCAGGCGCGCAGCTGCTACGATCATTTCGCCGGCAGGCTGGGCGTCGATCTGGCGCAGGCGATGAGCGGGCGCGGCCAGATCATGCTGGCGCCCGAAGGCGGCGAGGTGACCGGCACCGGCCTCAAATTTCTCGACCGCTTCGGCATCGACGCCGCGGCGCTGCGTCAGGGGCGCCGCGCCTTCTTCCGTCCCTGCCTCGATTGGAGCGAGCGCCGGCTCCATATCGGTGGCGCCATCGGTGCCGCACTGTCGGCGCGCTGCTTCGCACTCGGCTGGGTCAAGCACCGGCGCGACAGCCGCACCATCATTGTCACGCCGCTAGGCCTGACGGGATTCAAGGAGAGTTTCGGCTTTCGCCCGACGCAAGAGCCGGTCAGCCCGCGAGAACGCTCCGCATCGCGCCGGTGAGTTGCGATAGCTCATCGGGCGTGATGGTGAAGGCGGGCGTCAGATAAACCGTGCGGCCGAAGGGCCGGATCCAGACGCCGGCGGCAACGAAGCGCCGGCGCAACTCGTCGAGATCGGAATCGGCTTTGAGCTCGACAACGCCGATGGCGCCCTTGACCCGCACGTCCTTCACGCTTGCCAGCTTGCGGCAAGGCTCGAGCTCGTTGATGAGCTGGCGCTCGATATCTTTCACCTGGGTCAGGCGCGGCTCGCGCTCGAACAGATCGAGCGAGGCATTGGCGGCTGCACAGGCCAGCGCATTGCCCATGTAGGTGGGCCCATGCATCAGCGCCGCAGCAGCATCGTCCGAGAGAAACCCGTCATAGACCCGCCGCGAGGCCACGGTGGCGGCGAGCGCCAAGGCGCCGCCGGTCAGCGCCTTGGATAGGGTGACGATATCGGGCACCACCCCGGCAGCCTCCATCGCGAACATAGTGCCGGTGCGGCCGAAGCCAGTGAATATCTCGTCGAAGATCAGCAAGATGCTGTACCGGTCGGCGAGAGCGCGCAAGGTTTTCAGCACCGTCGGATTGTGGAACACCATGCCGCCCGCGCCCTGCACCAGCGGCTCGACCACTATCGCGGCGATCTCGCTTGCCTGCGCGGCAAGAAAATCGTCGAGCCGCGCGGTGCTGTCCGGATCGCGCGGCAGCTCGCGGATGAATTGGTGCGGGATCGATCCGGCGAGGCGCCCCTGCATGCCGGTGGCGGGGTCGCTCACCGCCATCGCGCCCAGCGTGTCGCCGTGATAGCCGCCGGTGAAGGCGACGAAAGCGCGGCGGTTCTCGCCGCGATTGCGCCAATATTGCGCCGCCATCTTCAGCGCGATCTCGACCGCGACCGAGCCCGATTCCGAAAAGAAGACATGATCGAACTCGCCCGGCAGCAGCGCGGCAAGCCGCGCCGCCAGCTTGGTCGCCTGCTCATGGACCAGCCCCGCCATCATCACATGCGGCATGCGCTGCAGCTGATAGGCCACCGCCGCCTCAATATGCGCGTGGTTGTAGCCGTGGCAGGCGGTCCACCACGAGGCGGTGCCGTCGATCAGGCTGCGTCCATCCTCGAGAAATATCCGACAGCCCGATGTATGCGCCACCGCGAGCGGCGGCGGCGCATTCTTCATCTGCGCATAGGGCCGCCAGAGATGCTTAAGGCCGGCGAGCCAGCCGGGCGGCGTGCTACCCGCGCCTTCCATGCCTAGTTGGCCATCGGCGCCAGGCCGAGCTTGTCCATCAAGGCGCGGTCCTGGTCGCGATCGGGATTGGGCGTGGTGAGCAGGCGCGCACCGCAGAAGATCGAATTGGCGCCGGCGAGGAAGCAGAGCGCCTGCATGGCATCGCTCATCTCCTCGCGCCCGGCGGAAAGCCGCACCATCGATTGCGGCATGGCAATGCGCGCCACCGCGATGGTGCGGACGAACTCGATATCGTCGAGCGGTACGCCGCCGGCCAAGGGCGTGCCTTCGACCTGGACGAGGAGATTGATCGGCACGCTCTCGGGATGCACCGGCAGGCTGGCGAGGGTGGCGATGAGGCCGGCGCGGTCGCGGCGGCTTTCGCCCATGCCGACAATGCCGCCGCAGCACAATTTCATGCCGGCCGCGCGCGCCGCGGCCAGGGTATCGAGCCGCTCCTGATATGTCCGCGTCGTGATGATGGCGCCGTAATATTCCGGCGAGGTGTCGAGATTGTGGTTGTAGTAATCAAGGCCCGCATGTTTGAGCCGCGCCGCCTGGGCACCGGTCAACATGCCGAGCGTGGCGCAGGTCTCGAGGCCGAGCGCCTTCACCCCTTCGACCATGGCACAGACCGCGTCGAGATCGCGGTCCTTGGGCTCGCGCCAGGCAGCGCCCATGCAAAAGCGCTGCGCGCCCTGATCCTTCGCCGCGCGCGCCTCGCGCAACACGGCGCCGACATCCATCAGCTTCGACGCGTCGATGTCGGTCTCGTAATGCGCACTTTGCGGGCAATAGGCGCAATCCTCCGGGCAGCCGCCGGTCTTGACCGAGAGCAAGGTGGAGAGCTGCACTTCGCGCGGATCGAAATGCCGCCGATGCACCGATTGGGCGCGGAAGACTAGCTCGCTGAACGGCAGCGCGTAGAGATCGGCGATCTCATCGACGCTCCAATCGTGGCGCAGCTCGTCGTCTAAAGTGATGGCCGCCATGGAATCCCCTCGCCGCCGATGTGGCTTTGCTTTCGCGCCAAGCCGGGGTAACGCTACATCCCCCCACGCGTCAAGCGGAAGCCTTGAATTGACCTCGTCGCTCGATCGTTTCGCCGCCGAAAAGCTGGCCTCGCTCGACGCCAAGCATCTCCGCCGGAGCTTGGCCGAGACCGCGCGCGAGGACGGGATCCATGTCACGCGCGGCGGCAAGCGGCTGGTCTCGTTCTCCTGCAATGACTATCTCAATTTGGCGCATCACCCCAAGGTGAAGGCAGCGGCGATCGCCGCCATCGAGCGTTACGGCGTCGGATCGGGCGCCTCGCGGTTGGTGACGGGCAATCACCCGCTCTATGCCGCGCTTGAATCGAAGCTCGCCCGCATCAAGGGAGCCGAGGCGGCTTGCGTCTTCGGCTCGGGCTATCTTGCCAATGCCGGCATCATCCCGACCCTCGCCGGCGAGGACGATCTGATCCTGATCGACGAATACGCCCATGCCTGCATCTGGGCCGGGGCGCAGCTGGCACGCGGCAATCTTCAAGTCTTTCGCCACAACGACATGGCGCATGCCACGGCGCTGCTGCGCCAGCATCGCGCCAAGCATCCGCATGCGCTGATCGCCACCGACGGCGTGTTTTCGATGGATGGCGATCTGGCGCCGCTGCCCGCGCTCGCGGCGCTGGCCGATGAGCACGATGCCTGGCTGCTGACCGATGACGCGCATGGGCTGGGCGTGCTGGGCGGCGGCAGTGGTTCGGGCGCTGCCTTCGCCGGCACGGCCAAGGCAGCGCCCTTGCAGATGGGCACGCTGAGCAAGGCGGTCGGCAGCTATGGCGGCTATCTCTGCGCCGCGCGCGATGTGATCGACCTGATCAAGACCCGCGCGCGCAGCCTGATTTATTCGACCGCGCTGCCGCCGGCCAGCGTCGCCGCCTCCATCGCGGCGCTCGACATCATCGCGAACGATCCTGAACTCTGCGCGCGCCCCTTGGCCAAGGCGCGGCGCTTCACCGAAGCGGCCGGGCTGCCGCCGGCACAAAGCCCGATCGTGCCGGTGATCCTGGGCGACAACCGGCGCACCCTCGATGCCGCTTCGCTGCTCGAGAGCGAGGGCTTTCTCGCCATCGCCATCCGACCGCCCTCGGTGCCAGAGGGCAGCGCACGGCTGCGCCTTGCCTTCACCGCCGGCCACGACGATGCCGATATCGCGCGGCTGGCGAAACTCATCCGGACGCGCTTCCTGGCATGAGCGCCATCTTTGTCACATCGACCGGTACCGATCTCGGCAAGAGCTTCATTGCCTGTGGCCTGGTTGCCGAGCTGAGGCGACGAGGGCGCAAGGTCGAAGCGCTAAAGCCGGTGATGTCCGGCTTCGATCCCGCCCAGGCGGCGAAGAGCGATGCAGGATTGCTGTTGCGCGCTCTCGGCCGCGACATCACGCCCACCACGCTCGATGCCATGGCGCCGTGGCGCTATGCGGCGCCGCTGTCGCCCGACATGGCGGCCAGGCTGGAAGGCAAGGCGGTGGATGTGCCGGCACTGATCGAATTCTGCCGCCGAGCGATGACAGCGAAGACCGACCTCGTCATCGAGGGAGTCGGCGGCATCATGGCGCCGCTCACACCCGACAAGACCGCGCTCGATTGGATGGAAGCGCTGCGCCTTCCGCTCATATTGGTGGCGGGCAGCTATTTGGGCTCGCTGAGCCACACCCTCTCGGCGCTCGATGTGCTGGCCCGGCACAACCTTGCGGTGAAAGCCGTGGTGGTGAGCGAAAGCGCGGGCAGCACCGTGCCGCTCCCCGACACGGTGGCATCGTTGCGCGGTTTTGCCCCCGCGACCGAAATCGTGGCATTACCCCGCCTAGCCGGACGGGACCGCCCGCATGCGACATTTTCGCGCCTCGCCGATCTGATTTGAGCGCGGCATGACGCGCGTGTTACAAATTTTCCGGTAGGGAGTCGGGGGGCTCATGCGGGTGGCGATCGTCGGGCAGCAGGCATTCGGCAAATCGGTGCTGGATGCCTTTCTCGGCCGCGGCGACGAGGTGGCGGGGGTGTTCGTGTTTCCGGAGGCGCCGGGCGCGCGGCCCGATCCGCTGCGCCTCGCCGCCGAGCAGAAAAAGCTGCCGGTCTTCCAGTTCCATAATTACGGCGCGCCCGAGGCCATCGCCGCCCTCAAAAGCATCGAGGCCGAGATCGGCATCCTCGCCTATGTGACGCAATTCGTGCCGCAATCCTTTGTGACATTGCCCAAGCACGGCATGATCCTGTTCCACCCCTCGCTGCTGCCGCTGCATCGCGGACCCGCGGCGATCAACTGGTCGGTCATCCTTGGCGAGAAGAAGACCGGCCTCACCATTCTCAGGCCGACCGACGGGCTCGACGAGGGTGCGGTGATCCTGCAGCGCGAGGTCGAGATCGGCCCCGACGACACGGTGGGCGGGCTCTATTTCGACAAGATCGTGCCGATGGGCGTCTCGGCGCTGATCGAGGCGGCGGAGCTGGCAGTGACCGGCCGCGCCAAGGAGAAGATTCAGGACGAGAGCCACGCGACCTATGAGGGCTGGGTGCGGCTCGCAGAATCGCGCATCGATTGGGCCCAGCATGTCGACCGCATCTACGATCTGATCCGAGGCTGCGACCCCTCGCCCGGCGCCTGGACCAGCTTTAACGACCGCCGCCTCTTCCTGTTCGATGCGAGGAAGCGCCTGGCGCGCAATTTCGCCGCGATCAAGGGGGTGAAGCCGGGTCAGGTGACCCAATCGACGCCGGACAGCTTTACCATCCACGCCCAGGGCGGCTTCATTGAGGTGCGGCGCTGCCGCGTCGACGAGGGCAAGAAAATTCCCGCCGGAGAGGCGGGCATAGCCGAGGGCACGCTGCTCGGCTAAGCTTCGGCCAAGCCGCTCAAGCGGCACGGTTTCGAGGAAACCCCATGCCCAACGGATTGGATCTGGCCTGGCCCAATGAGGGCGTCACCCGGGTCCCCTATCAGCTCTATCAGCGCGAGGACGTCTATGCCGAGGAGCGCGCCCGCATCTTCATGGGCGCGACCTGGAACTATCTCTGCCTCGAGGCCGAGATCGAGAAACCGGGCGATTGGCGCAGCACCCATGTCGGCGACGTGCCGGTAGTGGTGGCGCGCGACATGGATGGCAGCTTGGGCGCCTTCGAGAACCGCTGCGCCCATCGCGGCGCGCTGATCTGCCACAAGCCGTGCGGCAATTCGGCGCGGGTGAGCTGCGTCTATCACGGCTGGACCTACGATCTGAAAGGCAATTTGACCGCGGTCACCTTCCAGCGCGGCGTCAACGGCGAAGGCGGCATGCCGAAGGATTTCAAGCTGGCCGACCACAAGCGCAAGGCGCTCATGGTCGAGAGCTATGCCGGCATGGTGTTCGGCACTTTCGATGCCGCGACGCCGTCGCTCGAGGATTATCTCGGCCCCGAGATTTGCACGCGTATCAAGCGGGTGATGCGCAAGCCGATCAAGCTCTTGGGCTATACCAGCCAGATTCTCCCCAGCAACTGGAAGCTCTATGCCGAGAACGTCAAGGACCCCTATCACGCCAGCCTGCTGCATTTGTTCTTCACGACGTTCCGGCTCAACCGGCTCTCGGCCGAGGGCGGCATCATCATCAACGAGAGCGGCGCGCATCACGTCAGCTATTCCAAGGCGGCGACCGACAAGGTCAACAAGGACTACGACAAGGCCGATCTCCGGGTGAAGCATGACGGCTTTCGTCTCGCCGATCCCTCGATCATCCAGGGCCGCGACGAGTTCGGCGACGGTATCACGCTGCAGATCCTCGCGGTGTTTCCCTGCTTTATCGTCCAGCAGATCCAGAACAGCCTGTGCGTGCGGCAATTAATTCCGCGCGGCCTCGGCGAAACGGAATTGCTGTGGACTTATTTCGGCTTCCAGGACGACGATGCCGAGCTGGCCGAGCTCCGCATTAAGCAGGCCAACCTCGTCGGGCCGGGCGGTTATATCTCGATGGAGGATGGCGCGGTCGGCAGCTTCGTGCAGCGCGGCATCGTAGGCGCCGGGCGCGACAGCGAGGTGGTCGAGATGGGCGGCCATGAATGGAAGTCGCAGACCACGCGCGCCACCGAATCGCCGCTGCGCGGCTTCTGGAAGACCTATCGCGAGCATATGCAGCTCTAGCCATGGACGAGATCGGAACGCAGCACGCCGTCGAGCGGCTGCTGGTGCGCTATGTCGCCAGCATCGACGAGAACCGGCTCGAGGATTGGCCGGGGTTCTTCACCGAGACCTGCCGCTACCAGATCATCTCGGCCGAGAATCACGAGGCGAAATACCCGATCGGCGTGTTCTTCGCCAATTCGCGCGCCATGCTGCAGGATCGGGTATCGGCGCTGCGCGAGGCCAATGTCTACGAGGCGCAGCGCTATCGCCACATCGTCTCGCCGAGCCTGGTGACCGAGAACAAGGACGGCATCGTCGCCACGCAGACCAATTACCAGGTCATCCGCATCATGCATGACGGCGCCACCATGCTGTTCAGCACCGGGCGCTATCTCGACCGCATCGATCTGCGCGGCAAGGAGCATCTCTACCAGGAAAAGTTGGTGCTGATGGATAGCCGCCGCATCGATACGCTGCTCGCTTTGCCGATCTGAGGAGAGATTCATGAGACTGCGCCACACCCTGCTCCTCGCCGCTTTCGCCCTGGCATTGGCGCCGGCGGGTGCCCGCGCCCAGGACAGCATCAAGATCGGCTTCCTCGCCCCCTTCTCCGGCCCCTTTGCCGATTTCGGCGAGCAGATGCAGCACGGCGTCGACCTTTATATCCAGCTTCATGGCGACAGCGTCGCCGGCCACAAGATCGAGATCCTGAAGCGCGACGCCAACGGCATCGATCCGGCGGCAAGCAAGCGCGAGGCGCAGGAGCTAGTCACCCGCGATCATGTGTCGTTCATGACGGGATTCGGCCTGACCCCCGATGCGATGGCGGTGGCGCCGGTCGGCACCGAGGGCAAGGTGCCGATGATCATCATGAACGCGGCGACCGGCACCATCCTCGAGAAATCGCCCTATTTCGTGCGCTTCTCCTTCACCCTGGCGCAGATCGTGACGCCGCTCGGCAAATGGGCGGCGCAGAACGGGATGAAGCGGGTCTATGTCGCGGTGTCGGATTACGCGCCGGGCTATGAGGCGGAGAATGCCTTCACCAAGGCCTTCACCGCCGCCGGCGGCACCGTGGTGGGCTCGGTCCATATTCCGCTGCAGAACCCGGAATTCGCGCCCTATGTCCAGCGCATCAAGGACGCCAAGCCCCAGGCGGTGTTTCTATTTCTTCCCACCGGGCAGCAGCCAACCGGCTTCGTGCGCCAATTCATCCAGCTCGGCCTCAAAAAGGCCGGGGTGAAGCTGTTGGGCGGCAGCGAGATCATCGACGACACCGCGCTCAAAACGCTGGGCGACGACGCGCTCGGCGTGATCTCGACCCAGGTCTATTCCTACGCGCATCCTGGCGCCGCCAACGCCGCCTATGTGAAGGCGTGGAAATCGGCCTATGGCAGCGAGCACCGGCCGGATTTCATGTCGGTCGCCGCCTATGATTCGATGGCGGCGATCTATGCGGTGGTGAAGCAGTTGAACGGCACCATCGACCCCGACAAGGCGATGGCGGCGTTCAAGAGCCTGAAATTCGAGAGCCCGCGCGGGCCCATTGAGATCGACCCCGACACCCGCGAGATGATCGAGAGCGTCTATATCCGCCGGGTCGAGCGCGTCAACGGCGAGCTGGTCAACAAAGAGATTCTGGAATTCCCGCGGACGAAAGACCCGGGGCGGTAAAAAGACAGGGAGAGACAAGGATGAGCCGCATTCTCTACGGACTGTTCGCCGCCGGGCTGACCGTGCTCAGCGCCTATTCGGCCGGGGCGCAGCTCGCACCGCCGCGCACCCTCGACGAGCTTAAAGTCGAGACGCAGGCTCGCGCAGACCGCAACGCCTATCCGATCACTGGGCTCAAGCCCGATAACGTGCGCGAGGCGCTCTCCAACATCCACAGCCTCGACCGCGACGAATGGGCGGCGGCGTGGAGCGCGATCGCGGCGCGCTACGATGCCAAGGCCAAAAGCGAGGAAGCCAATCACCAGCCGACCGACGCCCAGGCGGATTACCGTCAGGCCTGGCGGCTCTATTCCTTCGCGCGCTGGCCGGTGACCAACTCGCCGGGCAAGCTAAAGGCCTATCAACAGGCGCTCGCCGCCTTTCGCAACTATGCGCGCTTCATGGACCCGCCGCTCGAGATCGTGCGCATCCCGTTCGAGGGCAAGGCGATCGTTGGATATCTGCGCCTGCCGAAGGGCGTGCAGGCGGCGCCGGTGGTGATGACGATCAGCGCGCTCGACAGCCGCAAGGAGGACAATGCCGAGCACAGCGACGCCTATATCCGCCGCGGCATCGCGGTGTTCTCGCTCGACATGCCGGGCACCGGCGAGGCGCCGATCAAGGTCGATCTCGGCGCCGAGCGCATGTTCTCGGCGGCGCTCGATTACCTACAGGCGCGGCCGGAGCTCGACAAGACCCGCATGGCGGTCGAATCCGGCAGCTGGGGCGGCTATTGGTCGGCCAAGCTCGCCTTCATCGAGAAGGACCGGCTGAAGGGCGTGGTGTCGCAATCGGGCCCGGTCGACGGTTATTTCTCGCCCGAATGGCAGCGGACTGCGCTCGGCACCCGCGAATATCTGTTCGATTTGTTCCCGGCGCGCGCCTCGGTCTATGGCGTCTCGACGCTCGACGATTTCCTCGCCTATGGCCCCCGCATGTCGCTCAAGACCGAGGGCTATCTCGGCAAGCCGACGGCGCCGATGCTGCTGATCGGCGGCAATAACGACACCCAGGTGCCGGTCGGCGACACCGACCTGCTGCTGCATAGCGGCACGCCGAAGGACGCCTGGATCAATCCCGGCGGCGGCCATATGGGCCGCTCGGCCGACTGGCCGGACGGCAAGATCTTCGAGCAGATCGTGGTGCCCTGGATCGCACGGCAATTGGGGACCGGGGCAAGTTAGACGGTTAACTGGTCTGCGTCTCCTGGTGCCAGACCAATAGCCGGCGGCGCAGCAGCTCCATCGCCTTGACCAGCACCACGCCGACCAGCGCGATGGCGATGATGCCGGAGAACACGCCCGGCGAATCGGCGAAGCGCATGTCGGTCATGATCGAGCCGCCCAGCCCCTCGCCGCCCATCTGCATCTCGCAGACGATGGCGACGATGAGCGCGATGGGCAGGGCGACTTGAAGCCCGGTGAAGACCTGCGGCATCGCCGCCGGCAGCGCGATCTCCCAGAGGAATTGCTTGCGGCCGGTGCCAAGGCTCATCGCCGACCAGCTCATGTATTTGTCGATGTTCTGCGTCCCCGCCCAGGCCTCGACGATGACCGGAAACACCGCCGAGAAGGCGATCATCATGATCTTCGAGGCATCGAAGACGCCGAACCACAGCATGAAGATCGGCAGGAAGGCGATCTTCGGCATCGGCAATCCTGCCGAGACCAGCGGATCGAAGAACCAGCGCATCACCGGCACCCGCGCGATGCCGACGCCCAGCGCCACGCCGGCGACGGCGGCGGCGACAAAGCCGATGGCGGTGCGGATGAGGGTCAGCGTGATGCCGTGGACAAGATCGCCCGAGACCGTGTCGTGAAAGAGGCGCAGCAGGACCGTCGATAGCGACGGCAGCAGGAAATCCGAGAAGATGTGCAGCCTGGCGGTGAACTCCCAGGCGCCGAGCAGCACGACGACCGAGCCCACTCGCAGGGCCATCAGCGACCACTCGCTGGATTTCTCGCTCACTCCCGCCATTGCAGCGTCCTGCGCATGAAGACGAGATAGGCGCGGTCGGCGAGGAAGCCGATCGCCGCGACGGTGAGCACCGCCGCGAACATCGCATCATAGACGCCGCCATCGCCGAGGAAGGAGATGAGGTAGCCGAGGCCGCGCTGCCCGACCAAAAACTCCGAGGTCACCAGCAGGATGAAGGAGATGGCGAGCGCGTTGCGCACCCCGGCCAGGATCTCGGGCAACGCCGCCGGGAACACCACCTCCCACAGCACGCGGCGGCGCGAGGCGCCCAAGCCCATCGCCGACCAGATCAGCGTCTGCTCGCAGCCGCGCGCGCCGTTATAGGAGCTCAGCACGACGGGCAGCAGGCAGCCCATGAAGATGGAGGCGATCTTGGAGCCGGCGCCGAGGCCGAACCACAGGATCATCACCGGCACCAGCGCCGATTTCGGCATCGGATAGAGCGATTTCATCAGCGGGCTGACCGCCGCGTCGACCTTGGGGTACCAGGCCATCAGCACGCCCGCGAGCACGCCGACGACGATCCCGAGGCCGAGCCCGGCCGAGACGTTGATCAATGAGGAGATTCCGTTGGTGACAAGATCGCCGCCGATCAGCAGGTTCCACCAGGCAATCGCGACGGCGCTCGCCGGCGGCAGCTGCTCGGGGTTGATGATGCCGCTGCGCGGCAGAATCTCCCATAGCCCGGCCAGCAGGATGAGCGGCAGCGCGCGGATGAAGGCGCGCCAGACCATCAGTGGCCGGCCTGGGCGCGGATCGCCTCGTCGCGCACCAGCTTCCACAGATGATCGACCTTGTCGGCGAATTCGCGGGTCTGCAACAGCTCTTCCGGCGTTGCGCCGCCGGGAAATTTGGTGTCGACGATCTCCTTGATGCGGCCCGGCCGCGCCGACATCACCGCGACGCGGTCGGCGAGATAGACCGCCTCGCGCACGTCGTGGGTGACGAAGACCGTGGTCTTGGGCGAGCGGCGCATGATCGCCAGCAATTCCTCGTGCATCAGCGCGCGGGTCTGCGCGTCGAGCGCGCCGAAGGGCTCGTCCATCAAGAGAATGCCGGGCTCGACCGCCAGCGTGCGAGCGATAGCGACGCGCTGCTTCATGCCGCCCGAGAGCTGCGCCGGATAGCTGTCCTCGAAGCCCTCCAGATGCACGAGCTCGATCAGCTCCTTGGTCCGCCGCTCGCGCTCGGGCTTCGGCACGCGCTGTTTTTGCAAGCCGTAGAGGATGTTCTGCCGCACCGTCTTCCAGGGAAACAGGGCGAAGTTCTGAAACACGATGCCGCGATCGGGGCCCGGCCCGGCGACCGGCTTGCCGTCGACCGTGATCGAGCCGCCCTCAACCGGAATGAAGCCGCCGAGCAGATAGAGCAGCGTGGATTTGCCGCAGCCCGAGGGGCCGAGCAAGGCAACAAATTCACGGTCCTTGACCTCGAGCGACACGCCGTCGAGCGCCAGCACTGGCTTGCCGCGCGCCGGGCGATAGGTATGGCTGACGCTGCTGAATTGGATGGCGCCGGTCATCGGGCTTTCGGCTCAGTGCAGACGCTTGGCGGCATCGGTGACGAGCGAGATGTCGGCGTATTTGGCGACGTCGATATCGGCGGTGAGCAGGCCGAGCTTTTTCTGGACGTTGAGATTGTTCTGCAGCGCCTTGAGGTTGGGCATCGCGTTCTGGTCGCGGTAATTATCCTGCTTGGTCAGGAACCAGTCGGCATATTCGGAGGGCTGCTTCTTGGTGAAGTCGGCGACGATCTTGATCGCCGCGTCGCGATTTTTTGGGTCGTAGAACCAGTGCAGCGCGCGCTCCCAATCCTCGAAGAAATCGACCAGTGCTGCGCGGTGTGCCGCGATGAAGGGAGCCCGCGCGGCGAGCAGCGTGGTTTGGGTCTCGCCCATTCCGTCCGCCACGGTGAAGAGCGTCTTCAGGTTCCCCGCCTTATGCGCTTCGATGGCGAAGGGCATGATCAAGGTCGCGAGATCGACCTTCTTCTCCTCGAGCGTCGACAGCATGTTGGGGAATTCGATCTCGACCACCTGGTAGTCGCGCTTGTCGACGAGGCCGTGCTTCAACAGCATCGCCTTCGAGGCGATGTCGACGGCGCCACCGATGGCGTTGGTGGCGACGGTCTTGCCCTTCAAATCCTCGACCTTGGCGATGCCGCTATCGGCGCGAACCATGTATTCGCTCGAGTAATAGCCGGGCACGCCGTCCTGGTAGAGGTCGGCGACGACGCGGATGTCCTCCATATGGGCGTTCTGGATGGCGAGGCCGAAGGACGAATAGGCGAGCGAGGCGAGCTCGAGATCGCCGGTGGCGAGCGCCGTCAGCTCGGGCGTGCTGCCGCGGAAGCGCTGCAGATCGACCGTATAGCTCTGGCCGTAATGCTTGAGGATGTCCTTGTTATCGAACAGGACAGCGGTGAGCTGGCCCGGGATCACCGCCCAGGCGACGCGCAGCTTCAAGGGCTCGTCGGCACGGGCCGCGTAGCTCGTTAAGAGCGAAGCAGAGAGCAACGCTGCGCCAGCGGCGAAATTGATAGCCAAGCCGATTGCCACCGCCTTGCGCATTTTTAATATTCCTCCCCGCGGCACCGCGTTGGACGCCGTTGGCCGCGACTGTCGCGGCTCGCCGCCCCGCTGTCAACCAGAGGGTGGGCGCGCGATGCCGCGATAACAGGCAGCGGCGATATCAGCGCGGCCGCTTCGCCGCCTCGTCGACCAGCGACAGGTCGGAATAGGCCTTCACGTCGATGGCGATATTGAGAAAGCCGAGCTCGCGTTGCGTGTCGATGTTGTTCTGCAGCGCCTTGAGGTTGGGTCGCGCGTCGAGGTCGCGGTAGTAATCCTGGCCCTTGACGAAGAGCCAGGGCGCGAAATCCGATTCCGGCTCCTTGGTGAAATTCGACAGGATGGCGAGAACCGCGGCGCGGTTCTTCGGATCGACGAACCAATGCAGCGCGATCTGGGTATCCTCGAAGAAATCGACCAGCGCCGGGCGGTGCGCGGCGATGAAGGGCACCCGCGCCGCCATCAGCGTCGCCTGGGTCTCGCCCATCGAATCGGCGACGGTGAACAGCGTGCGCAGCTTGCCCTGCTGGTGGCCGATATAGGAGAACGGCATGATGAAGGAGCCGAGCTCGATCTTTTTCTCGGTGAGCGCCGTCAGCATGTTGGGGAACTCGATCTCGATCAGCTGATAGTCGCGCTTATCCTCGAGACCGTGGTCGCGCAGCATCTTGCGCAGCGCCATGTCGGCGGCGCCGCCGATGCCGTTCGAGGCGATCACCCTGCCCTTCAGATCCTCGACCCGCTTGATGTCGCTGTCGGGGCGGACATCGTACTCATTGGCGTAATAGCCCTTGATGCCGTCCTGGTAGAGATCGCCGACGACGCGGATGTCGTCCATATGCGCGTTCTGGATGGCAAGCGCGAGCGTCGAGAAGGCAAAGGCGGCGATATCAATCTGGTCCGAGGCGAGCGCCGTGATCTGCGGCGCGCTACCGCGAAAGCGGATCGGCTCGACGGTGTAGGATTTGCCGTAATGCTTCAGGATCTCGGGCTTGCTGTAGAGGATGGCGACGAGCTGGCCCGGAATGACCGCCCAGCCGAGACGGAGATGTAGGGGCTCGTCGGCATGCGCCACTGCGTAGCCCGGCCAGGGCGAAACGAAGCATAGGCCGACAACGCTCAGAATCAGCGCGATGACGGTTCGGCGGTATCGGATCATGGCATTCTCTCCAGCGGCGATTGCCTCGCCTTGGGCACAACCTAGCAAGCCGCCGCCGCGCGCGACAGCTAGACGGGGTGCGACCGAAAGGGCAGGATCGCCGCCCTGACCGGCCGGTTCTGGAGTGGAAGACCATGCGTGAATTCGATCTGGGCAGTGCCACGCCGCGCACCGAGGATCTGCAATTGCTGCGCGGCCGCGGCCGCTATGTCGACGACATCATGCTGCAGCGCCAGGCGCATCTCTATGTGCTGCGCTCGCCCCATGCCGCCGCACACATCCGCAGCATCGACACTAAGGCGGCCGAGGCCGCGCCCGGGGTGATCGCGATCTTCACCGGTAAGGATGTCGAGGCCGACAAGCTCGGAGCCTTGCGCGCCCGGGTGTTCCGCAAGCGCACCGACGGCA